>Ga0172380_10000163_pt1 | contig 144283 bp, 139 predicted proteins | sample Leawe162metaG_FD_119747 | JGI IMG/M metagenome (GOLD analysis project Ga0172380, IMG submission 119747) | Leachate microbial communities from a municipal landfill in Southern Ontario, Canada - Leachate well 162 metaG | ecosystem: Engineered > Solid waste > Landfill > Unclassified | place...
GGATTATGGTGACCCGAATGGGCACCTTTTTTTTAACACAATTTTTATTTAGCCTGCTTAATCATTGAAATTTGTGTATAACTTTAAGGAAACTCAAAGGATTAGTGCGATATAATTAAATTAGACAACTTAATAACAATTTAACAATTTAAAAACTCCTCGATCTGCCAGCCGGCGGACTCGGGGCAAAGGAGACAAACAAAATGGCACAGGAAGTGAACCCATTCATGGCAGCGATCGACGAGATCTGTAATGAAAAAGGGCTTAAAAAAGAAACTATCATTGAGGCAGTTGAGGCAGCACTGGCTGCAGCATACCGCAAAGATTATGGCAAACCAAAGCAAGTAATTCGCGCCAAAATGGATCCGGTTACCGGTGAAGCAAAAATGTTCCGTGTTTTCGAGATTTTGGAGACAGAGGAAGAAGTTGAGGAAAAAGAACAACAGCTTACGCTTTCTGAAGCAAAAAAATTAGATAAAAAAGCTGAAATTGGCGGAGAGGTGACGATTCCACTTCCCAAAGAAGAAGAGTTTGGCAGAATCGCCGCACAGACTGCAAAACAGGTTATCATTCAGCGAATTCGCGAAGCCGAACGAGATATGCTCTTCTCCGAATTCAAGGACAAAGAAGGTGCGGTCATGAATGCTACTGTACAACAGATCGAAGGCAGAAACGTTATTGTTTCTCTTGGTAAGGCCAATGGAATTATGTTTCCGTCCGACCAGATAAAGGATGAAAAGTATTATATCGGCCAAAGGATAAAGGTCTATGTGCGTGAAGTCGCCGAAACCACGCGTGGGCCACAAATAGTCACGTCCAGAACCGATGAAGGCTTAATCCGAGGGTTATTTGAGTCTGAAGTACCCGAGATTGCTACTGGTACGGTTGAAATTAAAAGCATCGCCCGTGAAGCTGGATCGCGAACCAAAATTGCAGTTATTGCCAACGAAGAGGGTATTGATCCCGTCGGATCATGCGTTGGCCAGCGCGGTACTCGAGTCCAAGCAATTCTGGCTGAAATTGGTGAAGAAAAGATTGACATTGTCTTGTGGGATGAGGATGTCGAACAATTTATTATGAACGCTCTCTCACCGGCAAAAACAAAAGAGATTCTTATCTCATCAAAAGACAATAAGGCAACAGTTACTGTCGACAAAGACAGCCTGTCACTTGCCATCGGTAAAGGCGGACAGAATGTGCGCCTGGCGTCAAAATTAACCGGATGGGGAATTGACATTAAAAAATCCGACGAGGAAGAAGAGGCGGGCAATAACGAAACGGCTAACGAAGAAATTAACAAAGAGAAAAAGGATTCTGAAGCGGAAGAAATACCAGATAAAGCAGTTGAAGAATCTAATCAATCCGAATAACAATTCTTTTTCTCTCATATAAAACGAGAGGAAAATGAACCCAAATATATTTGAAAAATTCTCGCCAAATTTGAAGAAGGCCCTTATCATGGCCGAACGAATTTCGCGTGAGCAAAATATGAAAATGGACACTGAACATTTACTTTTGGCTTTGATTCTATTGAAAGGAACCTTAGCCAATGACATCCTTACTATGTTTGAGGTAAATGACGATCGCGTCCAATTGATAGCAAGCCTGGTCTCTAAAACAGAAGCGGAATCGCCATCCGATGGAATGAAGAAAACTGCAAAAGAAGCAATTCAATTTGCTGTACAATTTGCATCAAAATATCATCATTCATTTGTTGATTGCGAGCACCTGCTTATTGCCCTTATTTCCAAAAAACAATTTAATTCTTATTTGATTATTGAGCGGATGGGAGTTAATCCTCTTGATATCAAAAAGCAAATTGAATCAATTTTTTCCGAGATTGATAAATCGAGGGCTCCAGAGGGAATCAATATCGACGACATTCCGGAACCTCCAGTTGACGAAGAGCGCATTGATATGGGTGGAATGGGACCGATGGGAGGCATGGGACCGATGCCCGGGATGCCGCCCACCATGACCATGAAAAAACAATCAATTTTGAAGCAGTTTACATCTGATATTACTGCTATGGCAGAAAAAGGAGAGCTCGACCCCGTGGTCGGCCGAGACAATGAGATTGCAAGATTGGTTCAAATTCTTTCACGAAGAAAAAAGAATAACCCCGTCCTTATCGGTGAGCCGGGCACCGGAAAAACAGCAATTGTCGAGGGTCTAGCCGAAAGGATTGTAAATGGGGCAGTGCCATCCTCAATCGTAAACAAGAAGGTTCTGTCTCTTGATATGGGATCGCTTCTCGCTGGCACGATGTATCGCGGCCAATTTGAACAACGGATCAAGGGCATCCTTGAAGAAATTAAGAAGCAAAAAGATATCATTCTCTTTATTGATGAAATTCACACGGTTATCGGAACGGGGTCAGCTGAAGGGTCAATGGATGCAGCGAATATTTTGAAGCCAGCCCTTGGAAGAGGAGAAATCAGGCTGATCGGCGCAACTACTTTTGATGAATACAAAAAACACATCGAAAAAGACCCGGCTTTCGAACGCAGATTCCAGCCGGTCATTGTAAACGAACCGAGCGAAGCCGAAACCTTGGACATTCTTACGGGAATAAGGGAGAAATACGAACATCACCACCATGTAGTATATACTGATGATGCGCTTCAGGCAGCAGTTACTCTTTCAAAAAGATATATCCAGGACAGGTTTTTACCAGACAAAGCAATCGACCTTATTGATGAAGCCGCTGCTGCAACGAATGTAATAACACGAGAAGCCGCCAAGCTCTCTGAACTCAAAAAAGAGTATGGCCGGATCATGACACAGAAAGACGAGGCCGTTTCAGGTGAACAATATGAAAAAGCAACATTTTTGCGCCAGCGTGAAATCACGCTTGCCGCAAAAATAGCCAGGCTCGAAGAAACTGAACGCAAGAATAAAAAAACGACAATTGATCAAGATGATATTGCTGCTGTTGTTTCCCGTTGGACCGGAATTCCGGTGACAAATCTTTCTGTTTCCGAAAAGAAGAATTTTTTGAATCTCGACGATCGATTAAAGAAATATATAGTCGGGCAAGACGAAGCGATCAAATCAATCACTTCCGCCATTCGAAGATCAAGGATTGGTATTTCTGATCCCAAAAGACCCATTGGTTCATTCATTTTCCTCGGCCCAACCGGGGTTGGCAAAACAGAGTTGGTTAAAGTTTTGGCTCGTGAGATTTTTGGCAAAGAAGATGCCCTTATTAAAATCGATATGTCTGAATTTATGGAAAAACATAATGTTTCCAGGCTTGTTGGCGCTCCTGCCGGCTATGTCGGATATGAAGAAGGCGGAAAACTGACCGAAACCGTGAGGAGGAAGCCTTACTCGGTTATTTTGCTGGACGAGATCGAAAAAGCCCATCCCGAAGTTTTCAATATTCTCCTGCAAATAATGGAAGATGGAGAACTTACAGATGCCAAAGGAAGGCGTGTTGATTTTCGCAACACATTGATTGTGATGACTTCAAATTTGGGCACAGACCTCCTAAATAAACAGGCAAAGATTGGCTTTGAATCAAATTCGAATGAAAAAGAAGAATTTGATTCAGAATATGGCAAAATGAAAAATAATGTGCTTGAAACTATAGAAAAGCATTTTCGTCCTGAATTTATTAACCGCCTTGATCAAACAATAGTTTTCAAACCTTTATCAAAAGAGGTAATCCGCTCAATCGTTGATATTGAACTTGATAAATTGATTGATCGCATCAAAACAAAAAACATCACAATCAAAGTCAGCAAAAAGGCCAAAGACAAGATTGCCGAATTGGGATACAAGCCGGAATTCGGTGCGAGACCCATGCGCAAAGTGATTGTGGACAATATCGAAAATCCTCTTACGGAGGCGCTGATGGTTGAAGAATTCAAATCCGGTGATATTGTAAAGATAGATTTATTGGGCGGCAAGTTCATATTATCGAGAGTTTAGTCTGAATTTTTAAATAAAAGAAAATTCCGGCTAAAATACTTGCCGGAATTTTTTGAAAAATGATCAAAGAATTAGAACAAAAACTTCTAAATAGCGCAAAATATCTTGGAACAAATGGCCAGAATGCTCTTTTGGGTGCAATTGCTTTCGCCAAAAAGCAACATCGCGGACAAAAGCGGCGGACCGGAGAGCCGTATATTTCACACCCCTTAAGCGTGGCTTTCATGCTTGCAGAACAAAAATTCGATCTTGAGACAATTATTGGAGCGCTTCTTCACGACACACTAGAGGATGGCAAAACAAGCTTTGACGAGATAAAAAAAGAATTTGGCACAAACATTGCCGGTTTAGTCGAGGGAGTAACAAAAATATCCAATATAAAACTCAAGGAACTAACATTGGATTTTGATTCAGATGATATATACGAGGGACAGGTTGATACTTATCGAAAACTTCTTCTAGCCATGGCAAAAGACATTCGCGTAATTATTATTAAACTTTTTGATCGCTACCATAACGCGCAAACCTTTAGCTGGCTTCCACCGCAAAAACGAGAGTTCTATGCGAGAGAAACTATTGATATATATGCCCAAATTGCTGAACGTATTGGAATAGGCAGAATTAAATCCGAACTGGAAGATTTGTCGTTTCAATTTGCCTATCCGGATGAGTACGAAGAATATCAAACTAAATTTTCCAAATTGAAAATCAAAGAAAATTTGATCGATCAAAAAATAAAAGAGATCAGAAGAGAGTTTTCTTCACGCAACCTAAAACCAATTGATATATACGGAAGGGTCAAGCACAGCTACTCAACTTATCGCAAATTAAAATATTCTTATGACTGGAACATCGAGCGATTTTATGATCTCTACGCCATACGCGTGATCGTAAATTCTGTTGAAGATTGTTATCGTGCACTGGGAATTGTTCACTCAATATATACTCCTATTCCCGGAACATTCGATGATTATATTGCTAAACCGAGAGCGAATGGTTACCAATCGCTCCATTCGGCATTGCACGACGACAATGGCAATGCTTTTGAAATTCAGTTTCGCACGCCGCAAATGCACGAAGTTGCTGAATACGGCATGGCCGCTCATTGGCATTACAAAGATTTAGTCAATGCCAAAAACGAGCATGCTATTAAACAAAGCCATAAAGAATGGGCCAGAGAATTAAAGAATCTCCATCGGATGGATGATAAAAAGCAATTTGTCTCCCACCTTAAAGACGATTTGTTCGCAGAAAAAATATTTGTGTTTACGCCGAAAGGTAAAATTATCAATCTTCCAGTGGATTCTACGCCGGTCGATTTCGCCTATGCCATCCACTCCACGGTTGGTGATCGATGCTTTGGCGCTAAATTGAATGGGCGAATGATACCCCTCGATTCAAAACTTAAAAACGGCGATATTATTGAAATTATTACCTCCGCTAAGGCCAGGCCATCAGTTGATTGGCTCTCGAGCGTCAAAACCAGCGGAGCTAAACAGAAAATCCGCCGATATTTGCGTGAAGCAAATCGTGATCTTAATATCGTTATTGGCAGGCGCGCGTTTAATGAAGCAATTGAAGAATTTAAATTACCAAGATTAGATGATGGTAAGCTTACTGAAAATCTTAAAAAATCTCGTCTCCCCTACAAAAACCTAGACGATGCATTTGTCGCATTTTCAGAAAAAATGCTTTCCAAGGTTAATCTCCTAAAAGCCGTTTATCCATCTTTCACAACTACAGAAATTTGCGAAGTACCGAGAGAAGAATTACCTAAGGGAATAGATTCGTTAAGAGGTGTTAAATATGTTTATGCAGGTTGCTGCCGTCCATCATCCCCAGAAAACGCATTTGGTTATATCGGAAAAGACCATGTGATCAAAATTCACAAAAGATCGTGTAAGTTTCTCAAAAAAGCCGACGAGAAACGCGTAATCGAAATCTAATAACACTGACAAACAGCCCACTGGATTAATACCAACTTTTAAAATAGTTTGCTTTTCCGGATTGCAACCACACTGATCTTTTACGCTGACTTCTCGCTGAGTTCTATCAAATAGTGGCTTTGCCCAGTGAAGAGCCCGAAACTGAACCCCGAAAGGGGCCCTTTGGGCCGAAGTGAATTTTGGAGTGTCTTCACGGGCAAAGCAATACAATATATGCGTGCAGGAGTAAGGGTCTTAGGGGGCTAGAGGGCTGCCCCGCAATTAAGCCCTCTGCCCCCTAACATAATGGCCATTCGATTTGGAGATTTCTCGGCTGAGCTCAGAATATCAATCTCGTGCCACTTTACAGACTTAGCACACTCTGATAACTTAATCCTTGAGTTCAATTAAATAAGTAGGCACCATGCCGCAAAACAAAACTTATCAAACTGCCCGCGGAGTTCGTGACATATTACCAGCCGAACAACCCTATTGGCAATTGTTACGCAAAACCTGCGAAGATGTAATGGAGAGCATTGGCTCACTTAGAATCGATCTTCCTACTTTTGAGAATGTCGAAATTTATACTCGCGGCCTCGGCACCGATACTGATATCGTTCAAAAGGGCATGTATCTTCTCGAATCGCGAGGAGAAAAAGAAGACCGAGAAACTTATGCGCTCCGTCCCGAAGGCACTGCCGGTGCCGTCCGTGCCTATATTCAAGATGGCATGGGCAGTTGGCCACAACCGGTCAAACTCTACTATATGGGACCAATGTTTCGCTATGATCGCCCGCAAAAAGGCCGATATAGAGAATTTTATCAATTTGGTTTCGAAATTTTTGGCGATAATTCTGCAAAATCGGATTATTTAGCGATTATGTCCGCTTGGCAGATCCTAAAAAAAGTCGGGCTAAAAGACATTATCGTATATGCTAATTCAATCGGCTGTCCAGAATGCCGGCCCAAATATTTGGCAAAACTCAAGAAATTTCTGAAAGATAACAAGGGCAAACTTTGCGAGGATTGCATACGCCGAACTGAATCCAATCCGCTTCGCGCTCTTGATTGCAAAGTCGAGTCCTGCCAGAAACTCTTTTCGTCTGTGCCAAATATTCTTGATTCTCTTTGTAGTGAATGCAGCACTCATTTTCAAAACACTCTTGAATATCTCGATTACTTCGGGATTCGTTATGATCTGGACCCGAAACTGGTGCGAGGACTTGATTATTATTCTCGTTCCGTTTTTGAAATTGCCGAGATTAAGGACAAAGAAAGGTCAGGTTCAATCGTCGGGGGTGGAAGATATGACGGATTGGTTGAAATTCTGGGCGGATCGGCCACTCCAGCAGTTGGTTATTCCTTTGGCATGGACCGCGTAGTTGAAATGATGAAAGAGCAGGGAATTAAGCCGCCCAAAAAACGAGGTGTCGAGGTTTGTATTCTCCAGCTCGGGGAGAAAGCAAAAGATGTCTCTAAAAAAATTTATGACATGTTGTCGGGTGGTGATGTAAATGTTTATTTTGTTCCATCAAACGACAGCCTCCGCGCACAAATGCGGCAAGCTTCCAAGCTCGGTGCCACATATGCCGTTATTATAGGGCAAAAAGAGGCGTTCAAAGATGAAATTATTCTTCGTGATCTCAGAAATTCCTCCCAAGAAACCTTGCAGTCAAAGGATATTGCCGAGGAAATCAAAAAACGACTAAATGCAGAAATATAAAACTCCGGATATAATCAAGCAAAAAGGAGATTTGAATGCACTTCGAAGCCAAAAGAGGAACGAAGTGTATTTAATCTTGGACAATATTCGATCAATGTATAATGTCGGCGCAATCTTCCGGACCGCCGATGCCGCGAGAGTTGAGAGGCTTTATCTTTGCGGAATTACCGCCACACCTCCGCGCAAAGAGATCGAAAAAACTGCACTTAAGACAATTAATGAAGTGCCATGGGAACATGTTGATAAGACAATCGATATTGTTCGGAAATTAAAAAACAATGGAGTTCAAATCGTGGCGCTCGAGCAAACGGACCAAAGTATAGATTATCGAAAATTCAAGTTCGAAAAACCAGTAGCAATAATTCTTGGACACGAAACAATTGGGGTTGATGACGATGTTCTCTCCAAATCTGACGCAGTAGTTGATATTCCAATGTATGGAATAGCAAATTCCCTCAACGTGTCGGTCGCAACCGGAATAATCCTATATCACTTAATATGAAAATCAATATTGAAAAAATTGTTTTTGCCGGATGCGGATTGGGTCACTTAAAATACGGCAAAAAACTTCAAGGCCATGAAAATAGCCCTGGAAAAGCTGTCTTCGTTAAGAAAGTGGTCCCTGGTGACATAGTCGAAATCAAACTGACCGATGAAAAAAAAGACCATGCTTTTGGCATTGTAAAAGAAGTGATAAAGCCGTCACCTATGCGTATCGACCCTCCATGTCCATATTTCTACCAATGCGGGGGCTGCGAACACCAGAATCTGTCTTATCCGAATCAGCTAAAAATTAAAGATGAATTATTCAAAGAGTTGATCCAAAGAAGAGGAATTCAAATTAATTCCGAACCGATGATTTCCGGATCGAACCATCCGTTTTTTTACCGTAACTCGATAAGATTCTTCTTCATTATTGATGAGAATAATAAAATTTCTTTTGCGCGTCATCATTTCAAATACGATCAAGGCTACGTGAAAGTGGATTCCTGTCTCTTGCAATCCGAAACATGCAATACGATTATGTCGAGACTCAAAGAATATATTAATGAAAAAGTTGAACATAAATCAGCCTTTTGGCAGCTCAAAGTTCGTGAGGGTAAAATGATCGGAGATTTCATGGTCGAGATCATAACTTCTTCGGATGAGCTTCCGGACAAAAGTGGAATTGTGAATACGCTTAAAAGCATCAAGGGGGTCAAGTCGGTTTACCATACCATTGCGCCAGGAAAATCGCTTAAAAAGTTACAACGACGGCTTTTATTCGGTAGTCCGGTAATTTACGAAAAAATTGGCACATACAACTTTCAAATTTCCCCGGAATCTTTTTTTCAAACCAATTCTCTTGGAGTGAAAACACTTTATGATGTAATTAAAAATTATGCCAATATCGAGGTAGGGGATAATGTTTTTGATCTCTACTGCGGAACAGGAACAATAGGAATTTATCTCTCAACTTTGGCAAAAAATGTAACCGGGGTTGAAATTGTTCCGGAAGCGGTTCGTGATGCTATCGATAACGCCAAAATTAACAAGCGCCACAATGTAGAATTTGTGCATAATGATGCCCTAAAATTTTTAGGTTCCTCTTCTTGTGAATTGGAAAACTCAATTATTATTCTCGACCCGCCGCGTGCCGGATTAGATAAGCGTTTGATTAAAATACTTTCCAAGGTGAATTTTAAGCGAATTGTTTATACCTCCTGCAATCCGGCGACGTTTGCTCGCGACATCAAGTACTTCAAAGAAGTCGGTCTTAAACTTACCCGGTTGCAGCCGATCGATATGTTTCCACAAACCCACCACATTGAATGCGTAGGTGTCATCGTTCGATGACTTAATGTCAAAAACCTAATTATAAATTTCAAATAAAAATTCTAAAAATCAAATTCAATAATTATGCTGGATGTAAATTTTATTTATCATTTGACATTTGAAATTTAATATTTGCCGAACTTATCCACAGGGCTCTATTGACAATGTTCGGTGTTTGTTTGGTATCATTATATTATGAACCGAACAAAAACCGAATATAAATATTTTAATTTAAAAGGACCATTCAATGACGGCTGGATTTAATCTCCTCTGAAATCCAGCCGTCAGATGGGGGATAATTATGGAACCATTAACAAGAAGGCAAAAGGAAATATTAGATTTTATCCGTAATTTCATCGATGAAAACGGATATGCGCCTAGCTATCGTGAAATTGCCTATTACTTTGAGCTATCTTCCACCGGCACCGTCGCCGAATACATCGCTATCCTCGAAGAAAAGGGCTACCTCTCAAAAGAAGCGATGGATGCTAGATCTATCCAATTGACCCCAGCATTTGCTTCAGGTATCGAATCATTTGAAATTCCGCTTTCAGGCATGATCGACGCCGGAAAGCCGATCGAGGCCATCCGCACCAATGAAACTATCGACATTCCTCGCGACATGATGGGCAAGAAAACTTTCGCTCTCCGCGTAAGAGGGGAATCGATGATTGAAGATGGCATCCTTGACGGCGATTATGTAATCATCGAACAAACCAATTCTCCCAAAAATGGAGATATTGTTGTTGCCCTTGTTGACAATGCTAATGCCACTCTGAAGCGCTTCTATGACGAAAAAAACCAGATCCGGCTTCAGCCGGCAAATAGTTCTATGAGACCGATGCGCTTTGCCAAAAAACGCGTCACGATACAGGGAAAGGTTAGGGGAGTAATCAGAAAATTTTAAGACCTGTGCAATAATACATTTTTGTGCTAATATCCGCTTGTTGTTACACAACTGGAGGTGTTGGCAATGTCAGCGTTTTCTCTCAGGAAAACCGCCGTGAAGAAACCCGGGGCTTGTCCGATCTGTCACGATACCGGAATGCATCGGTCTGGCGGTCGAACTCGCAACTGCAGCTGCCCGAAGGGCCGCGAACTCGCCAAGAAGGAGAAGGCCAACCGCGCGGAAGCGAAGAGAGCAGCCAAGAAGAAGTAGTAGTCAGGGCCAACGCCTCGACCCGGTAACCCGCCACTTAAGGCGGGTTTGCTGGTTTATTTGACAGTATTTTTGTGTCAATATATACTATTTGTAAATGCAAACAGAAAAAAGAAAATTGATAAAATTTTCGAATTACAGCCTTTGCGTTACTTTGCCCAAATGGGTCATCCGTGAACTCAAATGGAATAAGGGTGATCTTGTGAACATGGAGGTTGATTCTGATGGCGGAACAATTCACATATCAAAGGGCAAAAAACGGGCTATCAAAACAAACACTGAGGCCAAAAATAAGGCTGGTTTACGCTGGTAAAAACTTGAAATTAATGTAAGGCGCGGCGTTTGTCGCTTTTTTAGTATCAATTTGTGATTTAATTATTTTAAAATAGAACTTCATGCGCATGTTACAGCTGCGAGGCCCCCACCTCGGGCGAAGAAGCCATTCAGGTTATGAATATCTGATAAAGCATGAAACTAGGGTAATGAAAAAGTTGAATCGAAAATTTTTTGAACGGGATGCTGAAATTGTAGCTCAAAACCTTTTGGGTAAATATTTTATGTATAAAACAAAAACAGGAATTATCGAAGGAAAAATCGTGGAAACCGAAGCTTATGGTGGGCCAGATGACCTCGCATCCCATGCTAGATTTGTGAGTAGCAGCCGCAATCAATTGATGTATGAACAAGGCGGGACATTGTATGTTTATCTGGTTTACGGAATATATTATCTTACAAATATCATCGCCGGGAAAAAAGGAAAACCCAGCGGAGTTCTAATTCGTTCGGCGGAAATTGATTCTGCTTCGTCCAATAAAGCAGCGACTGGGCCAGGCAAATTTTCACAATACTTCAAAATTAATCTTTCACACAAGGGATTGGACATTGTAAATTCAGATAAGATTTTTATTGAAGATAGGGGAAACGATATTTCCGATTCTGATATAATTAAGACGAAACGGGTCGGAGTTGATTATGCGGGCCATTCCAAAGACTGGGACTTAAGATTTTATATTAAAGACAATAAATTTATTAGCAAAAGATAATTTTGTATGGCAAAAGTTGCATTTATAAAATCAAACGATCGCAGGTATAATATCTCCAGATCTTTGTCACTTATAAAAAGCGAGATAATTTCTGGTCTTAAAAACGCTAAAAAAGTTGTAGTCAAACCGAATTGTATCGTGGATGATTTTCAGCTTGCAGCTACTCATGTTGACGCACTAGATGCGCTCCTGGACTTCATTGCTCCTTATTGCAAAAATCAGATTACCGTAGCCGAAGGGACGGGAATCGGCGATACGATGAATGCCTTTCGCAACTATGAATATTTTTCTGTACAGGAAAAATATGGTTTTGCAGCCATTGATTTAAATATTGACGAAACAGAGGAGGTAGAAGTTTTTGATCGCAACGGTCGCAAATTTCAAGTTTTGATGTCGAAAACAATTTTGGATTCAGATTACTTGATATCGCTTTGTGTACCAAAGACACACGACTCGGTGGTATATACTGGTGCAATTAAAAACGTGGCTGTTGGATCGCTTCATCGGCCTGTTGATACTTTTTCCGGTGGTATAGTTTCCATGTTTAGAACAAAACGAAACAACAAAGCATCAATCCATCAAGGATATAAATACATGAATGAAAACTTAAAAATCCTCGCATTAAAAAAAGTGCCCAATCTTGCAGTAATCGACGGCTTCGCAGCAATGCAAGGAGACGGGCCGGCACATGGCGGTGAAATGGTGCCATCTCACTGGGCTATTGCATCATCCGATGTATTATCAGCGGACATTTTGAGTATCACAATGATGGGAATCGATTTGAAGGATGTCGGATATCTAAGCTTGCTTAACGAAGAAAATCGGCCCAGTGAGCCCTTTGTTATTGGTGATGATTGGAGGTCGAATATCCTTAAGTTTAAACTCCATTCGAAATTTAATGAAATGAAAAAATGGCAATGATTTGTTCAGATTCGAGATTATGCTAAAATGTATATGTCATTAGGAGGGGTCCGCCAAGCGCGGGTTAGAAAAATGGGGATTGCCGACGATATTCGTCCTAAAAAGAATAAAAAAAAGATAGCAGAGGAATCAGAAGAGGTAAAAGAACCTGAAATCGGAGATGGTGAACTCGTATCAATTTCGCATGGCAAAGGCCATGATTTTGTTGCGTCAGATATCGAAGAGCAACTGGAGCGCGAAAAAAATGAACGCAACGAATATGATGAAGATAGTGAATATGACGAAGACAATGAGCACGAAAATATGTCGGATTATTTTTATCGCAACAGCCGAATAAAAGAGCCAAAAACAAAAAGAAAAGGTAGTTTTGGTAAATGGCTGATTTTAATATTAGTATTGGCCTTAGTCGGAATTATCATTTGGCAAAATTTGGACTCGATAAAATCATATTTCGGCATTGCCAACAGCAAAGAGAATACAAATACCGATAACTCAAACCTTTATTCTGATTTTTCCGTAAATAGTAGCAGCCAACCAACTTCTCAACCTACCGTACAAGAAAATACTACACCAAATGCCTCTTCCGACTCGACTGCCGCCGCAGAAACACCAGATAAATCAATATATACTATTTCAGTTTTGAATGGTAATGGCATCAAGGGCTCTGCGGCAGGCGTCACCAGTGCTCTAGCTAATGCGGGTTATACCGTTACCAATACCGGAAACGCACTCAAATTTTCGTATATTAATTCAATAGTTTATTACAAAACCGGAAAAGCAGATGTAGCTAACGCTATAAAGACAGTTCTTTCAGACCGGACAATCGAGTTATCTGAAGATAATACAATAACGGGTAATTATGATATCGTGATAGTCGTTGGAAAAACATAAAATGGCACGTAATAATAAAAACTTGCCTGGTATAATTATTGGAATTATAATTCTTGTGATATCCACATTGATAGCAATTATTTCTTACGTATCGACTAATGTTCAAGGAAAACCATTAATTTAAGAAAGGGATAAAAATGGAACCTGTTAACTCACTTGATCAGCTTTTCGGATATTACGACAAATTTCTCGCAAATGTTCCTGTACAATATCAGGCATTAATTTCGATTGCCCTAATAGCTTTTCTTATTTGGAATATTTACGCAATTATTAAAAACGGGCACTGGCTTCTCATTGCTTTGCTTGTTGTTGCCCTTCCCGGAACTTGGCCCGCCCTTCGGATGATTGGCAACTTTCTTTGGGCAATTATCAAGGGACTACTTATGCGAGCCTCCCTAATCTGATATATTGATCGTAAGATAAATAATTAATATTAAATTATTATTTTAATGTTGGAAAATATGAATACTTTAGAACTAATTCCTTCAAAAAAATACCTCATTCGGCTCCACAAAGGCGAAGAAATCCTTGAATCCTTAAAGTCTTTTTGTAAAGAAAACAATATCGAAAGCGGATTCGCCATGATGATTGGAGCAATCTCATCTGTAAATCTTGCTCTTTATGAACTTAACAAGAAAGAATACTTTAGAAAATCTTTTGACGGGGCCTTTGAAATTGCCTCTATGAGTGGAAATATTACTAAAATGAATGGTGAACTCATCACACACATTCATGGGATATATTCTGATAAAAATTTTGAAACAATCGCCGGGCATGTGGATAGAGCAGTTGTTTCTGCAACTTGCGAAATATTGCTTACAACATTCGAAAATAAAATATCGCGCCAAAAATCTGAAGAAATAGGCTTAAATTTATTGGATTTATAAGTTTTTTCAAAAGGAATAAAAATGTATGACATTATTATAATAGGTGGCAGTGCAGCTGGGCTCACCGCAGCAATTTACGCAACAAGAAGAGCGTTAAAAACATTGGTTTTGACAGCTGAAATAGGTGGTCTCATGGCTAAGAATTCGGAGATAGAAAATTGGCCCGGAGAGTTAAAAATCAACGGGGTAGAATTAGCAAACAGGATGAAAACGCAAGTAGAAAATTTTGGTGCAGATCTAAAACTGGAGCTTGTACAAAAAATATCCAGCGATAAAAGCGGTTTTTCAGTTGTGACAAGCAAAGGAATATATCAAGGAAAAACAATTTTACTGGCTTTTGGAAAGAGCCCTCGTGTCTTAAAGGTCCCTGGCGAGGAAAAATATCTTGGGCGAGGAGTATCATATTGCGCCACTTGTGACGCACCTTTATACCGAGAAAAAAACGTTGCGGTTATTGGTGGTGGAAATTCAGCGCTCGATGCCGCAGTTCTTCTGTCCAAAATCGCGGCGAAAGTCTATATCATTCATCGCAAATCAGAGTTTCGTGGTGATGAGTATCTAATTAAAAAAGTGACAAATAGTGATAAAATCGAAGCCATTATGGACTCCGAGCTAAAAGAAATTAGAGGCAATGAAATTGTTGGGGGTGTTGTGTTGAAAGACGGCAAAGAGATCAAAGTCGACGGAGTATTTATTGAAATCGGTTATATTGTAAACGACTCTTTGATTGAGGGAATTGTAGACATAGATCAACTCGGCCAAGTCATCGTAAATCACAACCAAGAAACATCCGTTCCGGGTATTTACGCTGCTGGCGATTTAACAAATATGCCCTTTCAACAATTGGTAATTGCTGCCGGCGAGGGAGCAACGGCCGCACTATCGGCTTATGACTACATTCAAAAGAACTTCTAAAACCAATCAGGATGATAAATTTAAAAGAGGATTAATATTCTATCTTTGCGCTTTTATCTTTATCGTTATTGCAGCTATTTTGGTTTTAACAGTTTCCCCATCCCGCACAAAACACCAAGAGCCATCTATAACGCCGCCAAATACAATTTCTGGGCTAGACTCCGAATCAAAACCAATAGATAATTCAAGCCTGGAAATTCCGGTTTTAATGTACCACTACATCCGCCAAGTCACTGATCCAAATGATTCGCTCGGAAAAAATCTCTCGGTCACCCCAGAAACATTCGATAAACAACTTGCATGGCTAAAAGATCATGGCTATGAGGCAATTACTTTCGACAAAGCCCTTGATATTTTTGCAAACAAAGAAGCAATCTCAAATAAACCCGTAATTATTACATTTGATGACGGCTACAAAGACGCATATACTGCCGCGATGCCATCCCTTCTCAAGCACAACCTGACTGGAATTTTTTACGTCATTTCCGCCTTTATAATGCGTGATCAGCATGTTTCATTCGATGATATTTCGATGATGATCGAGAATAAAATGACGATCGGTTGCCACACGCTTGATCACGTCGACCTAACAGCTGTCAACCCCGACCGCCTTCAAAGCGAGCTTGTTGATTGCAAAGAATCTCTTGCCAACGTTTACAGCATTCCAGTTTCTGATTTTTCGTATCCTTCGGGAAAATATAATGATGAAGTAGAGAATGCGGTAAAAGCCGCCGGATTCAAGACTGCAACCACGACACATTCTGGCGTCTGGAAGCAATCAGATGATCCTTATCAAATTCCTCGCATTCGCATGTCCGAATCCACCAACCTCTCAAATATTTTGAAATAATGACTTTTTCTAAGGACTACAGACTAATATATAAATATTTGTTCGCTTTTTGTTTGGTCTAATTATGCTATAATGTTTGCTATGGAAAACAAAACAACGCTATTCCGGGGCGACAGATCGCCGTTGGCTGATAAGCTGCGCCCAATTGATTTTAGTGAATATGTCGGGCAGGAACACATCTTAGCTAAAGGTAAACTTTTAAGGCGAGCGATAGATGCTGATCGCCTTCCATCACTAATTCTTTGGGGACCTCCGGGAAGCGGAAAAACAACTTTAGCAAAGATTATCGCACGCAAAACTAATTCCAATTTTTTTACATTGTCCGCCGTTTCCAGCGGAGTTGCCGATGCAAAATTAGTGATTAAAAAGGCCGAAGAGGACCTAACGGGTTTCGGCAAAAAAACCATTCTTTTTGTTGATGAAATCCATCGCTTCAACAAAGCCCAGCAGGATATATTTCTGCCCTATATTGAAAACGGGACCATTATTTTTATTGGTGCAACCACTGAAAATCCTTCTTTTGAGGTTAACTCGCCACTTTTATCAAGAACTCGCGTCTTTCACCTTCGTGAACTCACATCAGACAACATAAAAACACTGCTCAAAAATGCAACAAATAAAATCAATAAAAAAGAATTAAATTTAGAAAATATCAAATCAAAAATTTCTATTACCAACGAAGCTCTCAAACATATAGCGGAATTATGCGAGGGAGATGCTAGAGATGCGTACAATGCCCTTGAGTTGGCAATTTTAACAACTCCCGCAAAAAGAGGTGAGATTATCATCGATGAAAAAATTGCCGACGATGCGATTCAAGAAAAATTCATCCGTTATGACAAGGGGTCAGATGGCCACTATGACGCTATTTCTGCTCTTCATAAGTCGCTTCGTGCTTCCGATATTGACTCTTCATTGCATTACACTGCTCGAATGCTGGAAGCGGGCGAGGATCCTTTGTATATAGTCCGGCGCCTGGTCCGATTTGCTTCCGAAGATATCGGGGTAGCTGATCCGATAGCATTGATCTTGGCCACATCATGCGAGCGAGCCGTATCATTCGTAGGAATGCCTGAAGCTTCACTTGCAATCGCAGAAGCGGTCATTTATCTAGCAAACGCCCCCAAATCTCGTGCTGTTGATAGCGCTTATGCATCTGCGCTTGACGATGTCAAGAACAAGCGCCTTGACCCGATTCCACTTGACATTCGTAACGCTCCGACCAAGATGATGAAGGATTTTGGCTTTGGGAAAGGTTATGAAATGTATTCAAAAAAATCTCATCTTCCCAAAAATCTGAAGGACAAAAAATATTGGCACGAAGACTAATTTATCGTAGAATATAACTAATAACTTAAAACTAAAAGCTAATAACCAAAGGTATTCTATTTCGTTTTTAGTTGTTACATATTAGTTATTAGCATATTTTGTGAGGGGTTTTGTTATGGATGATATCTATCTTGATTCGAGAAATGTTGGCGATGTTGAACCGCCAAAAAAGAAAAAGGGGATACTGACTCGAATTCGAGTTTTTTTCAAAAATCCTAAAAAAAGGTTAATTTTTATCATAGTTACCGGAATTGTTCTCATCGCTGCCGCAGTTACTGGCTATTATTTTTACATGAAAAATACCAGCAAGGGAACGGATGGAACAAACCCAATAAATAAAGATTTCCAGGTTGAAAACCCAACATACCAAGCTGTTCTTGATGGAATCATGGTTGCAAACCAAGAGGCCGCAAGCTTGCATCCTCTGGGCATAATCATTGAAAATCATACGGATGCGCGACCGCAAGCTGGATTGACTTCGGCGAGCATTGTTTATGAGGCCATTGCCGAAGGAGGCATTACCAGATTTCTTGCCCTGTTTGGTGAAAATGAAGTTGATAAAGCCGGGCCGGTAAGATCTGCCAGAACATATTTCGTTGATTGGGCACATGGATACAATGCCTTTCTCGCCCATGTCGGCGGCAACATGGATGCACTCGACAAAATTAAGGCTGAGCATATTCTTGATCTTGACCAGTTTGCTTATTCAAAACCTTACTGGCGCGAAAAAGGATTAAGAGTTTCTTCGGAACACACAATGTTTACATCAACGGAAGGGCTAAGGGCACAAGCAAACTCGAATAAATACACGACAGATAATAATTTTAAGGTGTTTAACTTTAAAGATGATCCCAAACCTGATTCTGCGGAATTCACTGCTTTGCCAGCATCACAAACAATTTCGATAAATTATGGCAATGCAAATTATAATGCCGCCTTCTCGTATGACAAAGCAACTAATTCATATTTGCGCTCTCAGGCAGGAAAGCCTCACACAGATCGGGTTACCGGCAAGCAAATAAACCCAAAAAATGTAATTATTATGACCGTAAACAGAAAATCAACGGTTACCCGGATCAACGAACAAGGATACATCATGGATGTCATAGGGGAAGGAAAAGCGCAAATTTTTCTCGATGGCAAAGAAATCGATGGAAAATGGAAAAAAACCTCTGCCTCTGAGCGCGAAATTTTTTATGATTCAGAAGGAAAAGAAGTAACTTTTAACCGCGGTCAATTTTGGATCAGTATCATTTCCCCGGAACTAAGCGTTAGTGTACAATAATAAATAGCGAAAGAATGTGATTTGAGAAATGCGATATGAGGTTAACTAACCAGTAAGCTCATCTCTCAAAACTCATCTCAAAACAATCTTAAGGAGGGTTTTATGGCAAAGATACAAGATATAGTTGGCAGAGAAATCCTGGATTCACGAGGTAACCCAACAGTTGCATGCAAGGTCACCCTGGACGATGGAAGCTTCGCAACCGGGTATGTAGCCTCCGGAGCCTCCACGGGGCAGTTTGAAGCTTTGGAACTTCGTGATGGTGATGAGAGCCGCTATCTGGGTAAGGGTGTACTAAAAGCAGTTTCAAACGTAAATGAGCTCATAAAACCAGCACTTGTTGGCCTTGAATCGGCCAGCCTTTCTGTTATTGATAAAAAAATGATTGAACTCGATGGCACAAAAAATAAGTCGAAATTAGGAGCAAATGCCATGCTCTCTGTATCGCTTGCCTCCGCCAAAGCAATTGCAAAAAGCGAGAAGAAAGAGCTCTTCGAATATTTAGCACCCCTGATGAATGAAAAGGTTGATGATCTTACAATACCAATTCCATTTTTAAATATCTTGAACGGCGGAAAACATGCAATCGGCTCCACAGATTTTCAAGAATTTATGATAGTGCCAATTAAATTTGAAAAATTCAGACGTGCAATCCAGGCCGGCACTGAAATTTATCATGCCCTTGGTAAAATTCTGGATGAGCGAAGCTACCAACCGCTTGTCGGAGATGAAGGTGGATTTGCGCCCTCACTTTTTTCCAATGAGCAGGCGATGGAACTTTTGATGATGGCAATAAAAGACGCTGGATACCACGCCGGAGAAGACGTCTTTATTGCACTGGATCCGGCTGCTTCAAGATTTTATTCAGGAGATATATATCAGCTTCATCGCGAAAATCGCTCCCTGATCAGCTCGGAGATGATTGAATTTTACGAAACTTGGATTGAAAAATTTCCAATCATTTCCATTGAAGATGCGCTGGATGAAAATGACTGGGATAATTGGGGAGAATTGACCAAGAGAATAGGGGATAAGATCGAGCTCATTGGGGATGACCTTTATGCTACAAACAAAGACCTGCTTAAAAAAGGAATTGAACATAATGCTTCAACGGGCATATTGATTAAGCCAAATCAGATCGGCACGTTGTCTGAAACCATTGAAACTATCGAAATGGCAAAGCAAGCTGGATTTAAAATAATTATTTCTCATCGTTCAGGCGAAACAGAAGATGCTTTTATTGCAGATTTGTCGGTCGCCGCAAACTGCGGTGCAATAAAATCCGGGGCACCTGCACGCAGCGAGCGCACAGCTAAATACAATAGATTGATGGAAATTGAATCTATTTTAGGTGACAAAGCAAAGTATGCTGAGTGGGACTTACTGGAATCAGCAAAGCAAGAAGTTGCGTTCTAAATAACTACAAAGAAAAAACCCCGAGTAATCGGGGTTTTTTCTTTTTTTGTTTATTTACAGGCTATTCACAATTGACATAACCTTGTTGTAATAAGACGTTGAAGGATTATATCCCCACAAAGCCTTTTTCACATTAGGGTAACCACAAGCCTTAAGGTAAGCAGCAGCAGAGTAAATTGCGTCTTCCACATTGTGGATATCAGCTATTCCATCGCCGTTACCATCTACGCCATGTCTACGAAAAGTAGAAGGCAAGAACTGCATCGGGCCGGTAGCACCTGAAGGGTTACTCTTAAAAGTCGATCCAGAGCATCCGGTTTCGACATAGTGGATGGCATTTAAAAGCCTCCAGTCTACGCCGTAAATAGCCTCAGCTCTTTTGTATATGGACACGAAGTCCGAAGGGTCAACATAGGTGATTCTGGTACCGCGGGAGACAGTCTGTCTCGCTTTGGCAGTGGCTTCAGCCTTAGCCTTAGCTTCGGCTTCAGCAGTCTCACGAGCCTGTCTTTGTACCATAGATTCACCAGGAGTAATTTCCGGTTTGTTTTCATTGATAGCCAAAATTTTGTGTGATGAGGTATCGAGTTTGATCCCGATTTCCTGTTTGTTGATAGTTCCGTTGTCAGCCTTTGCAACTCCGAAGGAGGCGACGGCGACAAGCAGAACAGCTATGAACATAGTGGCATTTATAGACGCCGATATGCTCATATGATCATTAGTATTCTTCTTACGAAGAAGCATTAGTTTCACTGGAAGTTCGGCTTGGCGAGGGTCGTGGAAATAAGCCTTGGTCCAGATACCATTTTAATTAAAAAATCTCACGAATTCGCGAGACGATATATATCTTAGCATATACTACTAATCTTGTCAAGGGGTAAAATCGGCCAAAATGAAGCTAAAATCAGGAGAAAATTCCTCACAAAAGAGAAAACCGGTCGCGTAATACGACCGGTCCCGGTTTTCCCTTCATTTTTCGGATAAGAATGCTGCCAGCTAGCGACATGCTGGGCACTTCACTGACGACTCCAGCACCTCGACAATCGTGTCCAGAAACATCGACTGAAGCTGGCGCAACCCCTCCTGTGTTTCAAGGAGATCTCGTACCGACCTCGTTACTCGGTGGCCACACCTCGTGTAGAGCACCGTCGTCTCCTCGCCGAAGCGATCAAGAATCTCTCGCCTCGTAACAGACTCCCGTTCTCTCGCTTTCGTTTCTTCTCTCTGCATAATATTCCCCCCTTTCAGGCAACCACACATTAGCACCATTATGTAAGCACATCAACACCAATTCAACTGGTTAGGTATGCTATAATGCGCATATGAGAGACAATGACTGGCTTGAGGCTAAATTGGATTACATGATCAAAAAACATTTTCCGGATGTTAATTTCAAAAACCCTGTGTTTATTCATTTTGGAAGATGTGCAAGAACACGGCTCGGCAGCATAAAAAAGGTCTATCCAAAATCGCTTGTAGCCAAACTGAAGGGCAATTTCTCGAGCGTAATTACTATGAATGGGCATTTTCGAGATGAAAATATTCCGGAATACAATATAGACGCGGTTATTGCTCATGAGCTTTGCCATTATGCACACGGGTTTTCCTCTCCGCTGCCACAGATGACTACCCATCCACATCGTGGCGGTATAGTTGATAAAGAAATGGTCAAACGTGGATTTGGAGATACCCTCAAAAAACAGAAGAAGTGGTTTAAAGAAAATTGGATCAGTTATCTAAAAACTAATAACCCCTAAGGGGCCTCTTTGAGGCTAATAACCTAAGGAAAAATTTATGCCCGAAGATTGTATTTTTTGTAAAATTGCGAAAAAAGAGATTCCAACCGAGATTGTATTTGAAGATGAAGACTTTATTGCTTTTAAAGATGTCAAGCCGAAAGCCCCAATTCATGTCATCTTAATTCCCAAAATGCACATTGGGCCGCATTTTTCGGTCTCTGAGGAGCATGGTGAACTTTTGGGTAAGATGATGATTGCGGCTGCCGAGATTGCCAGAATAGTCGGGGTTGATAGATCCGGCTATAGGCTAGTCATGAATTCTGGGCCAGATTCAGGAATGGAAATTGATCATCTGCACATGCACATTTTGGGCGGTGGGCAACTTGGCCCGATCGCCTAGGTTGTAAAACAACCTATTTTCTGTTATAGTAATTTTGTTTTATTCTAGCTCATTCTCAAATAGTTAAATTCAATATTTTTGAGATTTGAAATTTGAGATTTGAAATTTCTTGAGAGGTGGTGATATTTTTGATCGAGGTTAAAAGAAAGAACGAAGAGCGATTTGATGTTATGCTTCGAAGATTCAACCGCGAAGTTCAGCAAAGTGGTATTCTTTCTGTTGCAAAAGAAAAAAGATACTTCAAGAAAGAAGATAATCGCGGAAAAATTCGAAAATCAGCAATTCGTAAACGATATATTCAATCCCTGAAGCGCGGATATTAATTTTACAAGGACTAATATGGCCTTAAGCGAGCAAATAAATACCGATTTTATCGCTGCCTATAAAGATAAAGATGAAGCTAAATCATCCGTTTTAAGAATGCTTAAAAGCTCAATTAAAAACGAGGAAATAGCCCAAAAAACCAGCCTAAGCGATGATGATGTAATTAAGATTATCCAACGTGAAATCAAGCAGAGAAATGATTCAATAGCAGAATACGACAAGGGAGGAAGGCCTGATCTTTCAGAGAAAGAAAAGGCAGAAATCGACATTTTGAACAAGTATTTACCAACCCAGCTTTCTGATGATGAGATCGAAGCGATAGTTAGAAAAGTTGCCGAAAACGAGAGCGACTTCGGTAAAATTATGGGCGCCGTGATGCCTCAAGTAGCAGGCAAGGCTGACGGTAATCGTGTCTCTGCTGTTGTTCGCAAAGTTCTCAAGTAAATGAAAAAAATAAAAATAGAAATTAAATATCTTGCTGTTTTTTCCATGCTTCTTGCGTGCGTGTTTTTTGTTTCTTTTTTAATTGTTAACTCGATTAATAATTATTTTGATTCCCTGGCCGTAAGAATACTTCTGATGGCGATTCTCGCAATTGTATTTTCTGTGATAATTTCATACGGCCTCTCAATACTTTCGACTACGGTTAAAGACGCAATGATCACATTGCGCCGGATGCTAACCGTTCAAAACTTATCCAATCCTCTCCTTATGAAGCTTGCGGAAAAAGCACCTGGCACATACCACCATTCCATGAACGTCTCAAATATCGCACAAAATGCCGCTAGAAAAATCGGCGCTAATTCGCTTCTTGTACGCACAGCATCGTATTATCATGACATCGGCAAGCTCAAAGACCCAGGGACCTTTATTGAGAACCAATCTCACAATGAAATCCCTCAAGATGAAAATGCAGAGTATATTCGTAACATCGCAAAAAGAATTATCTCTCACGTCACAGAAGGCATTAAGGTTGCAAAAGACAATTCACTTCCTGAAGAAATCATCGATCTCATCGCCGAACACCATGGCACCACCCGGGTCTTGTACTGCTTTGAAAAAGCAAAAGAGCGGGGCCTTAAAATCAAGCGAACTGATTTTCGCTATCCCGGTCCGGTTCCTCAGTCGCCAGAATCGGTAATCTTAATGTTGGCTGATTGTGTCGAAGCCGCAGCCAGGGCTTCAGAAAATTTATCACATGCAACAATCAAAAAAATAGTTGAATCTACAATCGAAGAAAAACTTGCTGAGAAACAAATTGGTAGAGCAAACATCTCCGAAACAAACCTTGCAAAAATTAAAAATTCTTTAATTGAATCACTAGATGCAATATACCACCAAAGAATAAAACTGGAACAAGAATGAAAGTCGAAATCATTGGCAAGGGAGGCCTAGAAAATAAAGAGATTGTTGAATTTATTGATGATATCTCTAAAAAAATTGGAATCGCCACAACCGACGCAATACTCGAAATTGTGTTCGTGTCAGAAGATGAAATACGGAAGTTAAATTCAACTTTTCGAAAAATTAATAAAGAAACTGATGTATTGTCTTTTCCGCAGATTTCAATCAATGGAAATATTCCGATATTTGGATCGATTGTTATTTGCGAAAAAATCGGTAAAGATAGGGGAGAGACCACAGAAGAACTACTTTCACATGGTTTCCTTCATCTTACTGGATACGACCACGAAACAAATCAAAGTAAGTGGGATGAAATAGAGGCAAAAATTACATGAAAAGATTTGATTTTAAAAAATTTATTCGAAGTTTTCACTATGCGTTTCGGGGCGTAATCAGACTGCTTCTTACCGAACAAAATGCACGGATACACCTGACGCTCACCATTGTTGCTGGGATTCTCGCATATTTATTTGGCATCACCAGAGTAGAAGCGGCAATTTTATTTATCGCCGTAATTATGGTCTTTGCCATGGAAATCATCAACACATCGTTTGAAAAGCTGTGCGATTTAATAGACCAAAACCATAATCCTATTATTGCTAGAGTAAAAGACGGCATGGCCGGCGCAGTATTGATTGCTTCAGTTATTGCCGCAGTAGTTGCCTTTATTATTTTTGTACCGTACCTAAGAGATATTGTTCACTAAATGCCTTGCACAGAATTTGGCTATGAGGTAGACTTTAACTGATAGCATTTCGCTGGTTTTGTATATTCAATTATAAAATTGATTTGGAGAGGGAGTTTATGGCTAGAGAAAATATATCTGTCGGACTAGATATAGGCAGCACTAAAGTTACAACATGTGTCGGAAAATTTGAAGATAATGGTGTCGATATTATCGGAATCGGAAAAGCGCCAAATCAGGGTATGAGAAAAGGGGCAATAGTCGATATCGAAGAGACAGTCTCAGCTATATCCGCATCACTCGAAGAAGCTGAGCGCATGGCTGGAATGCCAATTACTTCTGCGGTCATCGGTATAGACGGAGCCCATATCGAGTCTGAAGATAGCAAGGGAGTCATAGCTGTTTCGCGTGCTGATGGCGAAATAACCGAGACGGATATCGAGAGGGTGATCGAAGCTGCACGAGCTATTCCAAATAAACCAAATAGAGAAGTCCTGCATGTTATTCCAAAAACTTACATAATCGATGGCCGAGACGGGGTTAAAGATCCGATTGGGATGCAAGGCATCAGGCTTGAGCTCGACGCACACATTATCTCCACCTCAACAAATGCAATTAAGAGCACGATAAAGTGTGTGGAACAATCCGGTCTCACACCGGTTGAAGTGGTTTTTTCACCTCTTGCAACCTCCAAATTACTTCTTTCGAAGCGCCAAATGGAAATTGGCGTCGTTCTTATCGATATCGGTTCAGCCGGTACATCATATGCCGTTTTCGAAGAGGGTGATTTGATATCCTGTGGCGTAATTCCTATTGGCTCGTCTCATATTACAAATGACGTTGCTATCGGTCTTCGCACAAGTTTGGATGTAGCGGAACTTCTTAAAATCAAACACGGCTATGCTCTTCCTGACAAAGTTGCCGAAAAAGAAGAAGTCCGGCTGTCGACTTTTGACAAAAAAGACGAGGGAGTTGCTTCTGTTAGATATGTCTCCGAAATCATCGAGGCAAGGTTAAATGAAATATTGCAGATTGTTCAAGATAAGCTCAAGGTTATCGGCAGAGACGGCACTCTTCCAGCTGGAGTAATACTAACAGGCGGCGGCGCGAAAATCGAAGGATTGGTTGAGCTTACGAAGGAAACATTGCGTCTGCCGGCACAGATCGGAACCCCACTTCCTGAGATCAAAGGACTTGTTGACAAGCTAGATGATCCAGTATATGCTACAAGCGTAGGTTTGATGCTGTGGGGGCAAGGAAGCGGACATACGCGCGTTTTTGCTGACACACATAACATGTCGGGAGCTCTTAAAAGAGCCCGAGATTTTCTGAAACAATTTCTTCCATAATTAATAACGGATGGGGTAAGAAAGAGGCGCAATGGTTGAAAAACCAAGTTCTGAACTAGAGAACTTTGCCGTAATAAAGGTTATTGGCGTAGGCGGATCTGGAGGATCGGTTCTTACACGTATGATCAATTCCAAGCTTAGAGGCGTGGAATTTATTGCTATTAATACGGATGCGCAGGCCCTTGCCTTTAATGAATCCCCGGTTAAAATTCAAATTGGTAAAGACACTACAAGGGGTTTGGGTGCAGGCGCAGATCCCGAGGTTGGGCGAAAGGCGATTGAGGAAAACAAAGAAGAGGTGTACGAGGCCCTTAAGGGCGCCGATATGGTATTTGTTACTTGCGGAATGGGTGGTGGTACTGGCACTGGCGCAGCCCCATTCGTCGCCGATATTGCAAAAGAACTCGGAGCGCTCACTGTCGGTGTCGTTACAAAACCTTTTTCGTTTGAAGGGCAGAGACGCAAAAAAATTGCTGAAACTGGCATTTCCGAAATGAAAGATAAAGTCGACACGATTATTACCATTCCCAACGACAGGCTTCTTCAAGTCATCGACAAAAAAACATCATTATTTGACGCATTTGGAGTAGTAGATGATGTTTTGCGTCAAGGTGTTCAGGGTATTGCTGACCTCATTACTTTACACGGCATTATCAATGTTGACTTCGCTGATGTAAAGGCAATTATGTCCGATGCGGGTTCAGCTCTTATGGGTATTGGTCATGGATCAGGCGATAATAGGGCAATTGAAGCAGCACGTGCAGCAATCGATTCTCCTCTTCTAGAGCTTTCAATCGACGGGGCAAAAGGAATTCTCTTTAATATTACCGGTGGCCCTGATCTCGGCATGTACGAAATCGACGAAGCCGCCAAAGCGATTACCGAAGCAGCAGATGCAGATGCAAATATTATTTTCGGCGCCATCATAGACGAAGCTATGCAAGGAGAAGTTAAGATCACCGTTATTGCCACAGGTTTTGAATCTGATCACACCAAAATTCAACGCACGCCAATCTTACAAGAAAGCAGGCCAACAGAAATTCCTTCTTCTCAAATAATCCGACGCGAGGAACGAGAACCGCAGATCGCCATGGAGCCTGAAACTAAAGTTGATCGCGGAATGGACGAAGACGATGAAGACGAACTAGAAGTCCCGGCATTTATAAGGCGAAAACTCAAATAATTACAATATACAAAAAGTAGCCTGAAACACGGCTATTTTTTGTATTGACATACTAGATATAGTTTTTTAAACTATATCTACAACTAATAACTGAAAACTAAAAATCCCTAAGGGGGCCCTTTGGGGCCTAAAAACGAACGGTAAAATTTCATTCGGCTATTGGTTATAAGCTATTAACTTTAAGCTAAACTATGTTGTGCCCTTATTGTAAAAAATCAGATACATCCGTTCTTGACTCTCGAGATGAGATCTCATTTGTGAGGAGGAGGCGAGAGTGCCTTTCATGCTCAGCAAGATTTACCACTTATGAACGCATCGAGCTTCCAAAACTCAAAGTTGTAAAACGCAACGGAATGCGTGAAGAATACTGCCGAACAAAACTTGCAAAAGGCATAACTATTGCACTCGAAAAACGCCCGTTCTCTGAGCCACAAATCGATGAAATTGTTTCTGAAATTGAACTTGAATTAATGAAGGCTGGGAAACGTGAAATTGGCTCAAAAGATATCGGAAATATTGTAATCAAAAAGTTAAAATCAATTGATGGCGTGGCGTATTTGAGATTTTTGTCGGTATACAAAAAATTTGCCAGTGCTAATAAATTTCAAGTTGAAGCTGAAAAATTAAATTTAGATAAATAAAGGAGCCAAATGGATGAAAAAAAGGGCAATGAATTGATTCATCTCGGGAAAGACAATTTTGAGGAGATTATAAATGGCGGCAAGCCAGCCCTGGTTGACTTCTCCGCAACTTGGTGTGGACCATGCCAAATGATGGCTCCGATTCTTGACGAGATTGCAAAAGAGGAAGATTCGTTTGTAACAGCCAAGCTTGATATCGATGATGCTCCGGAGATCGCCGCCAAGTATCACGTGATGTCGGTGCCTAGCTTTCTAGTGTTTGTGGGCGGGGAAGAAAAAGGCAGGATGATGGGCGCAATGGCCAAAGAAGGTTTGGTTGAAAAAGTCAAAGATTTGTTAAAATAGCCCAGCTATCGCAGGCTTAAACCATGCCTGTTGTAAAATAATACTATTGACAAAGTCTCACAATTGTGTTATCTTGGAAGAGTTGACAATTTCCGGTATAAAAAATAACCGGTGAGCGTCAAGGTTCTTTATATCTGAAGGCCCCAAAACCTGCAAAGGTGGCGGGGCTTTCGATTTTTCAAAGCTGCGTTTCCCATCGTGAATGGAAATATTCCAAATACGATGGGCAGCACAGCCTGAAGTCGCAGCAAACAACACAGCAAAGGAAGATGCATGATGCGTTATGTGAAGATCATACTGGCTGCATGGTTGGTGGGATTCATGGTAGCCTACGGGCTTTCCTTCATCCCACCTCGAGGAGAGATCCTCGACAACATCCTTCCGCCCCATGATATGGGCGGGAAGTGGGAGTTGACCGTCAACTCCACTCCTTGGCACGGTATCAACGCGTGCAAGTGGGAGTGGTGGGTCGACGATGAAACCCCCACAAACATCGAAAGGTCATTCCTCGTTCGCGGCAGCACCGCTGCCAAGGTCGAAGGAAGGGCGAGCTACTACGGCCTCGTGCTTGGTGGCTTCCGCCCGTGGATTAGTGCAGTTGGTTGGGGAGCGTTCTTTCTCTGGCTCATCACTTTTGGCCTGCTACGGCAGAACAGAGTCAAGCCAGGAAGGGAATTGTCTTCTTCCCAACGTCGCGCCCAGTCGCCTTGGCGCGACAGCCGTCGGCAATCAGTAGCACGAATCCGGCAAAAACGCGCTGTTGTCAAGGCCGTTAACCAGATTCCGATTGACGACTAAGTCGCTCACAGCAGAATGTCTGAGTAGACAGGCGTATCGCGCGACCGTTCATATACGGCATGCGTACCGCTCATCGAAAAGCCAACTGCCGGAGTACATGTCAGTGATCGCAATCGTACACCATTCGTACGCAGCGGACACTGATGTCACAAAGCCTCTCCCGGGCTTAACAGGGATTTCCAACGAGACCGCCCTCCATAGCGGTCTCGTTTTGCGTCTATTTTGATAAGATTCAATATCGAACTGATTTACCTGCACCCTAATACCCCAATCAAACATATACCTCAATAATGTTTAATTTCTTCAACATCAACACTAAACCTTGAAAACGTAGCAATTCTTCCGCGGTCGCGACAAAAGTGTTACGTTCTGTATCCAAAGATCTTGAAGGAAATTTCATCAGCATATTCACAAATATTGCTATTCCACCAACGAGAGACTCCACGACAAGGGTAAAAAAATTACTTTCTTGCTATAATTATTCTATGCAGCAAAAAATCGATTTCAATTCATCCTGTGGTCCATCGAATATACTAGACGGGCTTAATACCGAGCAGAAAAAAGCAGTCACCCATAAATCTGGCCCGCTTTTGATTATTGCCGGAGCAGGAACAGGTAAAACGAGTGTAATCACGCGCAGAATCGCTTATCTGATCGAACAGAAACTTGCCAAGCCTTCGGAAATTTTAGCCCTTACATTTACTGAAAAAGCCGCGTCCGAGATGGAAGAGAGGGTGGACCAGCTTGTTCCTTATGGATATACCGATATGTGGATATCTACCTTCCACGCCTTTGGCGACAGGCTTTTGCGCGATTTTGCCATCGATCTCGGCCTTCCTGCCAACTTCAAAGTACTTTCAGGTACGGAACAGGCGATATTTATGAGGCAGAATATTTATGCATTTGACCTCAATTATTTCCGACCGGTTGCGAACCCGATATCACACATTTCAGCGATGCTTTCACATTTCTCACGATTAAAAGACGAATTGATCACACCTGAAACTTATGTTTCTTGGGCACAGAAAATAGAATCAAAAATCAAAACCCCAAAGGGGTCCCTTCGGGATCACAAGTTTGATGATCCGACAGGTGCAGAAAAAACGCTCGAACTTGCCCATGCCTACCAGAGATATTGTGATCTCATGATTCAGGCGGGAAATCTTGATTATGGGGATCAGATTTTCTTAAGCTACAAATTACTCTCGGAAAATAAAAAAGTTCTCGCCGAATGCCAAACAAGATTTAGACATATTCTCGTTGATGAATATCAAGACACAAATCATGCTCAAAATGAGATTATAAAGCTGCTGGCATCCAAGGATAAAAATATTACGGTCGTTGGTGATGACGATCAATCAATTTATCGTTTTCGCGGAGCCTCAATCTCAAACATTTTGGACTTTGCCGAAACTTACAAAAACACCACCCAAGTAGTTCTAAATACAAATTATCGTTCAACTCAAGAAATTTTGGATTCATCATACAAACTCATACAAAACAACAATCCAGATCGCCTGGAAGTTAAGAATAAAATTAACAAACGTTTAATTTCTAAAACACACGGGGTAAGTCCAGAACTTTTGTTTTGTGATACACTTTCGTGTGAAGCTGATACCTTGGTCAAAAAAATTACTAATCTTAAAGCCCAAGAAGGTTATAAATATAATGATTTTGCTATTTTAGTTCGCGCCAATAATCAAGCAGAGCCATTTATTCAATCTCTGAACATGTCGGGGATTCCCTACATGTTTTCCGGTGCATCCGGGCTGTTTGAGCAGCCAGAGATCAAAATGCTCGTCTCATTTCTGAAATGTCTAGTTTACACTGATGACAATCTTGCATTTTATCAGCTTGCCACCAGTGAATTATATGGAATCTCACATGACTCAATTGCCGATTTTTACACTTTGGCAAAGAGGGGAAACAGATATTTAAAATCACTCATTAAATCATATATAAGTAAGCCAGCTGAGCTCAATTTTGGCGAATCCGAGAGAGATAAATTAGTAGAATTGATTTACGATATTGACAATTTTGCCAATCGTAAAAATGATCCTGTGGGCGAAGTTTTATATGAATATTTAACAGAAAAAAAATATCTAAAGAAGCTGAGTAAAAATCCAAGCGTTGAGGACGAGCTTAAAATACATAATATTGCCAAATTTTTTGATCGAATCTCCGAATTCAATCATTCATCAAACGAGAGGGGAGTGCTGAAATTTTTGGAAAACCTCGAATTGATTCTTGAGGTTGGAGACGAGGTCATTTCTTCTGACATTGATCCCGATATTGATGCGGTTAATATTTTAACCGCACATGCCGCTAAAGGATTGGAGTGGCCAGTGGTTTTCATTGTAAATTGCGTTGCCGACCGATTTCCATCTCGCAACAAGCGCGATCCACTACCGATACCCGAGGATCTTATTCACGAACATCTACCGGAAGGCGATTTTCACCTCGAAGAAGAACGAAGGCTGTTTTATGTTGCTGCAACAAGAGCTAAAGAATATCTCTACCTCACAGCCGGCGAGGATTATGGCGGCAAAAGAGCAAAAAAATTATCCCAATTTGCACTCGAACTTCTTGATGAACCAAATTCGGGAAAATTAAAAAACAAACTTAAACCGTTGGAAAAAATTGAACGATTCAAAAAGTTGGAGTTAAATCACGCTAAATTACCCAATAAATTTAAATCTGAAATTATTAAACTTTCTCGTCAGCAAATTGACGACTATTACTCTTGTCCAAAGAAATTTTATTATGCCCACATTATTAAAATACCACTTTTGGAAAATCACTATTTAATGTACGGCACAGCGGTTCATGCCGCACTCGACCATTATTTCAGCCGCAAAATTTCAGGAGAAAACCCGACGCTCTCACAGCTTCTCGAAGATTATAATCAGGCATTCCGCAATGTCGGCTTCATAACTCGCGAACAGGAAGAACTGCGTAAGAAGCAGGGGATAGAGACGCTTTCCAAATTCTACGATGAAGATCGAGCGGAGAATTTGATCCCGACCGAGGTTGAAAAGATTTTTGAGTTTTGCGAAAACAATGTCAAAATAAATGGACGCTATGACCTTGTTTATAGAACAGGTGATAATGCCGAAATCCGCGATTTCAAGACCTCGAGTGTCCTTACACAGAAAGACGCCGATCGCAGAATCAAAGATTCTACCCAGATGATGATTTATGCCTTGGCTTGGTATGAAAAATATAAAACCATCCCAAAAACAACTCTTCACTTCATCGAATCAGGGCTGAAAGGAGAAATATTCTTCAAAGAAGCGGATCTTACAAAAACCAAGGACATGATTTTTGATGTTGCCGACGGAATCCGCAAGAATATCATGAACGCCAAGCCTGATTATAACAACTGCAAAAACTGCCCCTATAAGGATATCTGTCCGGATGCGATTTGACTTTAAATACTTTATGGACTTGACGAACTTCATAGACTTTTGACTATTATGTGTTTGGTATTTGTTCGGGATTATTTATCTGATATAATTACTTTGTTTGTAATTAAATTCCGAAGGAAATATGACCAACACAATCTTAATAATCATAGCCGTATTTCTTGCCGCAATAATTGGTACCGTTATTGCTAATGTTTTGATTAGAAAACGCAATTCTATACACGATTCAAGCCTTGACGATAGAATATCCAGGCTGGCAAATGAAGCACTCGACATGAATTCCAAAAGGCTTATCGAATTATCAAAAGAAATGCTCAATGCTGAAAAAAATGAGATCAAAACCGACCTTGAGGGCAAAAAATCGGCCATTTCAAGCCTAATCGATGAAATTCGCAAAGATATCCGCAAGAACGAAGAACGGATTACAAAAAGCGATGATGAACGTTTAAGATCATTTTCCGCACTGCAGAACGAGCTTAAGTCTTATAAAGAAATTACTGGAGACCTGAAGCTTTCAACCGACAAACTAAAGGAGCTCCTATCCAACAACCAGATGAGGGGAGCTTTCGGCGAACAAGTTGCCGAAGATCTCTTAAAGATGGCTGGGTTTGTGATTGGGCAAAGCTATACTCGCAATGAAACACAAAAAACGGAATCTACCCGGCCGGATTTTACGATATTATTGCCTGATAAAACAAAAATTAATATCGATGCCAAGTTTCCGTATAATTCACTTGTTAAATACGTTGAGGCGCAGTCCAAAACCGAGAAAGAACGCTTTATGCGGGATTTCAAACAGGATGTCAAAAATAAAATTAAACAAGTATGCACGCGTGACTACATCAACCCCGCAGAAAAAACAGTTGATTTTGTCATTCTTTTTATTCCCAACGAAATGATATTTTCATTAATATATGACAAGATGAACGATGTTTGGGAAGAGGCAATGAGGAAAAAGGTCGTGCTAGCCGGGCCATTCAGCTTTACGGCAATTTTGCGTATGGTGAAGCAAGCATATCAAAATTTTCAATATCAAGAGAATCTGCAACATATTATCGGTTTAATTCAACAATTCGACAGCGAATATCAAAAATATTCGGCTGCCGTGGATACACTGGGCGATCGCATATCTTCGACCTCAAGGCAATTTGATTTAGTAGCAAATACACGGGATAAAAAATTATCAAGCGTAGTCGATAAAATTAAAAGCCATAATATCATCGAGGCAGGGGATACAGATATTAAGAAAATAGCTTCCGATGAAGAATAAAGTTTTTATCAATTTTGATAATTCTCATAGCAAAAGGGCTGATGCTTTTCTTGCTGACAAGTACCCGGAATACTCACGGGCTTATTTTCAGAATCTTATTACATCGGGAAAAGTATTTGTCAATGGTGAACAAATTAAACCAAGCCACAAACTGATTTCTAGCGATCTAATAGAAATCGATTTTATTGAATCCAGTGCTGAATATGACCTAAAACCGGCTGATATTAAGCTCGACATTTTATTTGAGAATGATGACGTGATCGTGATAAATAAACAGCCCGGCCTCGTGGTCCATCCTGCCGCCGGAAATAAAGAAGGAACTCTGGTTAATGCGCTTATTTATCATTTTCCTATGATCAAAAAGGCTGTATATGACAAGAATTCTGAAGTTTCGAAGATACGCCCAGGGCTCGTTCATCGGCTAGACAAGGACACTTCGGGAGTTTTGATTGTTGCAAAAAATACGAAAGCAATGCATTCGCTTTCACGGCAAATCCAAAACAGAAATGTTGTAAAGAAGTACTGGGCACTATGTTTTGGTTGGCCGAAAAACGAAAAAGGAGTGCTCATAAATTATCTCGGGCGACACCCCAAAAACAGAAAGCTCATTGCTGATGTAGGGGAGACCAAAGGCAAACAAGCCATATCTAATTTTTGTCTGATACATTCTTATAGGCACCTAAAGGAACAAATCTCTCTGATTGAATTTGATATCAAAACTGGCCGAACCCACCAAATCCGGGTGCAAGCGAAGGAAATGGGTAACCCCGTGATGGGAGACGCAGTCTATGGAAACAAAAGTAGTATTACTTTATCACACGAATTAAATATTCAACGCCAAATGCTCCATGCAAAAGAGCTTTCAATTACATTGCCCGGTGATGCTAAGGCCAGGACCTTCTCCGCTCCAATTCCAGACGACTTCCAGTCTGTAATTGATAAATTGAGCTAATATCATATTTTTTCATACTCTATTTGACCGCCAAAAAGGTATATGCTATCCTTTTGTTATCTAATCAAGAAAGGATTTTTTATGAATCGAGAAAGAATTACGATCTCAATAAAAGAAGATATTCTTAAAGCGATTGATAAGAGAATTGATGGCGTCAGGCTTCGAAACCGATCTCATGCAATCGAATCCCTAATCTCAGATATTTTGGGCCTTGATACAATATCGGATGCAATTATTTTGGCCGGTGGAGATAAACCGGAAAAATCACTGCCTGCAATAAAAGATTCATTACTGCGATTGAAAAAAATTGGGCTCAAAGATGTAATTATTGCAATTGGGTATCAAGGAGAAAAAGTAAAAGCCGAACTAAAAGATGGCAAGGATTTCGGTCTGAAATTAACATATCTTGATAAAGGTGAAGGTACCGGTGGAGCTATTTTGCCCCTAAAGCCTGCTATAAAAAAGAATTTTATTGTTATTAACCTAAAAAATAAAATGGAGCTAGATTACAAGATGTTCCTTGATTTCCACAAAGCCGGAAATTCATCGGTAACCATCGCCACAAATGACATCAAATCTTTTGAGGGGGTTTATCTTCTCGAACCCGAAATATTTTCATATATTCCAAAGGGATTTTCCATGCTCGAAGAAGATATTTTCCCTAAGATTTTAAGGGAAGGTAAACTTTCTATTTATCCAGTGATAGGAAACTAGTACTTCAAACTAGTTATTGATTCAATTTTAGCAATAAGGTAAAATATTTTTGATGAGAAAAAATCTTTGGATTATCTTCGGGTTTATTATCGCATTAACTGCTCTGGCAGTTTTTATTGATATTCCAAAAAGCGCACTTTCGGGTGAAAAAGTTAAAGCTCTCCTTGGCTTGGATTTGCAAGGCGGCACGGAGCTAATTTATCAGGCTGACCTATCACAATCTACAAACAAGACTACCGACCTTACGAATTTAAAAAATGTCTTTCGCAATCGAATTGACCGCCTCGGAGTAGGAGAGCCCACAATTCAGACCACCGGAACCGACCGGATTCTTATTGAACTTCCAGGAATAAGAAATATTGACGAAGCCGTCCAAAAAATCGGCGAGACTTACGAATTGGTGTTTATGACCCAGTCAACTGCTGAAGAAGGAGGCCTTCAACTCCAAGCTTATTCCGAAGACTATACTTATCCCGGATATTGGAAAGCTACCGATTTAACCGGCCGTAATCTTATTGCCTCTAAGACGGATGCTACTTTTCAAAATTCTCAAAGCTCTGTTCAGTCCGAGCCGGTTGTGTCATTAACATTTGATAGTGCGGGCAAAGAAAAATTTGCCAAACTAACAAAAGAGAATTTAAATAAGCAAATTGCTATAGTCCTAGACAATCGTATAATTTCTGCCCCAAATGTCCAAGTAGAAATTACCGACGGACAGGCAATAATTACCGGCCAAAAAGACATCAAGGAAGCACAGGAGCTTGCTAGCCGATTAAAAGAAGGTTCACTCCCAATCTCTGCTCAACTCGTCGCCCAGAAAAACATTGGTGCATCCCTAGGGGAAGGCAGCTTGAAAAAAAGCATTGTTGCCGCAATAATCGGTTTTTTGGTTCTGACACTCTTTATGTTAATTTATTACAAATTTCCCGGACTTTTGGCAATTGTCGCCTTGGCAATTTATGCCACCCTGTCGATGGCCTTGTTTAAAATTATTCCGGTAACATTGAGCCTTGCGGGTATTGCCGGTTTTATTCTTTCAGTCGGTATGGCTGTTGATGCCAACATTTTGATTTTTGAAAGGATGAAGGAGGAACTAAAATCAGGTAAAGACAACAATCTGGCGATTCGCGACGGCTTTGTCCGCGCCTGGTCTTCGATCAGAGACTCAAACTTTTCTTCAATCATCACTTGTATTATCCTTTATGTATTTGGTTCCGGCTCGGTTCGCGGCTTTGCGCTCACTCTTTTAATTGGCGTTATTGTCAGCATGTTTACCGCTGTTACCGTCACTAGAACATTTATGCTTTTAATTTCACAAACGAACGCAAGAAGGTGGCTAAATGTTTAAAATTATTAGAGATAGAAAACTTTGGTATATAATTTCCGGGCTGATGATTGTTTTAGCCATCATTTTTTTGTTTGTTTTTAAACTGCGTGTCGGCATTGATTTTACCGGTGGTTCGATTGCAGTATTCAAAACAAACGACCCGTCAGCGGAAAATTTGATCGCCGAGGAATACAAAGCTGCTGGAATTGATTCCCCACAAATTGCAAAAAGCGGAGATAATGAAATTACTGTCAAGGCGCCAGCAATGGAGCAGGGGACAGAATCAAACATTTTGTCTAAATTACAAACGAAAATTTCTGACATTCAAGAGACTAGCTTCGATACTATTGGACCAACAATTGGCCGAGATCTAACAAACAAGGCGGTCCTGGCAGTTATTTTTGCCTCTTTGGGTATCATTTTCTACATCGCTTACGCCTTCAGAAGATTGCCAAAGCCACTAAGCCCCTGGAAGTTCGGCGTTCTCGCTGTTTTGGCAATTATTCATGACCTTTTAATTACCGTCGGAATTTTTGCTTTGATAGGACACTTTTTTACATGGATGCAGGTCGACTCGTTGTTTATTACTGCCCTCCTTACAGTGATGGGCTTTTCTGTTCATGACACTATTGTTATCTATGACAGATTGCGAGAGAATTTTATTAAAAATCCACACGAATCTTTTGGTTTAATTGCCGAGAAATCTGTTAATCAAACTCTGGCGCGGTCGATCAATACTTCACTCACAGCAATCCTGGTCCTTCTGGCACTATTTTTGCTTGGGGCCGAATCAGTCCGCCATTTGGTGCTTACGCTCTTGATCGGAATGTTCATTGGAACATATTCCTCGATTTTCGTTGCCGCCCCACTTGCAGTTTCGTGGCACAAAGTTAACCAAGAAAGTTAATCTCAGTATCCCAAAATAGGGGAGTGGTGAAGAAAATCGAGCAAAATATATTATTATTTATTTTTCGTAAGTTTTTGCACCTGCCGATGAAATATATTAGGAAATATATTAGGAAAAATATTTTGTAAAATATTTGCGGAGAAAAATGTACTTAATAATTCTTGGTTTAATTCTTGGTCTCGTATTCGGAGCATTCCTCAAAATTGATATTCCGACCGAATATGCCAGATATACTGCTGTAGCAATTCTCGGAATGCTTGATTCTGTTTTCGGTGCTATTCGCGCTCAGGTGGAAGGAAAATACGATACAATTATTTTTATTACTGGCCTTGCTTTCAATATGGCTATGGCTGTCCTTATTACATACTTCGGTGACAAGCTCAATCTTGATCTCTACCTGGCAATACTTATTGCCTTTACGATTCGCATTTTCCTAAACCTTGGCATTATTAGAACTACCACAATAGACCATTGGCGCGCAAGCAAGCGAAACAAGAGCGAATAAGGTATAATTTACCATCATTAATCTATTAATTCATCCTGGGGCATTCTAGGGGTTTTTGATCGTATTTTGTGCTTTTTTTGAGGCATGAATAGGGTAGATTTGAAGCTAAAAAGTATATTACGACGCATTATGTATGTTATGCGTCGTTTATTGAAATTTAATCCAATCCGTTTAAGTGCACCGCGAATTTCAATAATTAAAAATATTTCATAAAAACTACAAAAAAAACTTGAAAAAATTCAGCAATCTATTTTCCCTTTTATATTTCAATTTTCTTTTTCCGGAAGGAAAACATTTCGGTCAAGAATAAATAAAAAAATATCCGTCGATTTTGAGCACTCCCCCGCCATTACCTAAAAAATTAAAAAACGCCATTTTTCAGGCGCTACCACTTTGGGCTATTCAAAGAACTAAGGACTACAAACTACAAACTGAGAATTAGAGTTGTACAGCTTTGCCCTCTTCTAGATCATCTGCGCTACTATTGTCTTTGCTTGCGGTTAAGCTCCCGTCATCTTTTTCGTCGACGACAGAGGTCCTAGTCGGTACTGGTTTTATTTCCGGAGCAATTTCAAGGCTGGTACTCTCCCCGACCGGTACCACAGAATTCTCTTCTTTCAAAATGCCAACATTATTTACAACGGAGACATCCTTTTTTGTAGAATTTCCACCCTTGTTATTTTGGGGCTTATTTTTTTCTTTTTTCTTTTTTCCAGTCCCCTCTTTTTTATCTTCTTTTTTCAAGGAATCTTTTATCTTCTCATTCAATTCAATCATTTTGAGGCCGGCGGGTGTAATTTCCACCCCTGTTTCTGCCATTTTTTCTTCATCAATATCTTCACCCATGTACCATTTCACTCCGCCCCTGGCGGTTTGCTCTTTATAGATTTTATCTCCGATAATGTTTTGATATCTAAAAATGCGAGGTTTGCTTTCCTTCGCCTCAGCTGAATCAGCCTCCTCCTCTTTGGGTTCGGATTGCTCAACAACTTTCTCCGGTAATTCTTTTTCAATAACAGGCTCTGCTGAGACGGGTTTTGGTGCTACTTTTGTTTCCGTCGGTTTTTCCTCGGCCTTTTCTGCGGGTTTATATTCTTCAATACCTGGGGCAGTGATCGGTTTTTCTTCTGGTTTTTTCATTGTCAAAAGAGCTTCAAGGCCGCCTTCTTTAAACGCTTCGGCCTCTTTCTTTGCCTCCTCCTGTTCCTTTTTTCCGCGGTCTTCTATCGCCTGCTCCACCTCCCCTCGTGTTGCAGAATATTTTTTATGGGACAGATCAATAATTTTCTCGGCATTGCCAGTAAGTTCCATCCGTGGAGGCAAAGTTCTGGCAGAAAACGCTGGAGCAGAAACACCATCTATTAAAAGCTTGATGTATATGTTGAACTTATCCAAATTCACCAAATCATTAGCATCAAAAACCGGTTCGAATTCTTTTACTAGATAATCGGCGTCTGTCCCGCCAACCCTAAAGGAAATAATCGTACCAGCATTGCCGAAAACCGCGTCTCTCACCTCTTCCGGCATTTGGGTAATGTATTGGTTGGCGATATTTAGGTTAAGATGATATTTTCGAGCTTCAGACAAGATCACAGCGAAAGACTCAGTCGCAAAATTCTGAAACTCATCAACATAAAGATAGCAATCAGGTCTTTTGTCAACAGTGACATCGGCGCGGCTCATTGCAGCAAGCTGAATTTTTGTAATAAGCATTGCCCCCAGTAGCGCAGAGTTATCCTCACCTATTTTACCTCGAGACAAATTGACCACCATTATTTTTTCTTCATCCATAATTTGTCGGATATCTAGCGTAGATTTAGGCTGGCCAACGATATTTCTAATTGTAGCTGTTGACAAAAACTGGCCGACTTTATTCAAAATCGGCGAAACCGCCTCGGTCCTGAACTTGCTGTCGTATTGTGCAAATTCCATAGTCCAGAACTCGCGAATAACGGGGTCCTTCACCGCCTCAACAACTCTTTCGCGAAATCTTGTTTCAGTAAGCATTTTTGGAATATCAAGCATTGTTGAGTTCGGATAATCAAGAAGAGCAAGGACAGTATTGCGAAGTATATGTTCAAGCCTCGGTCCCCAGGAATTTCCAAAGATCTTTTTGAAAATACCGACGAATCCGGATGCGACCATTCCCTTAAAATCATCTTCCACATGTTCCAGAAGGTTAAATGCAATCGGGTAAGCTCTATCAGCCGGATCAAACACAACCACATCTTCAACTCGATTATCGGGGACGCAAGCTAATACTTTTTCTGCAAACTCACCATGTGGATCGACGATTATTACTCCCCTATTTTCAAGAACATCATCAACCGCCATATTCTCTAAAAATACTGATTTACCCGTACCAGACTTACCAATTACATATATGTGTCGCCTGCGATCATCCCGTTTGATACCAAAACGCCGATGGATATTTCGAAAAGTTGTCTCCCCTATTACTGTCAAATCTTCAGGAGGGGTATTTTCCGAAAGTGGCAAATTCGCTGGCGGCTCCCCTTTCTTTGATCCGGACCAGACAATATTGGGCGTCTCTACCGATTTGTGGGGAAAGTGATAAAGAGATGCGAGTTCTCCGATATTGAAAACATATCCCTCATCCTCAAACACTCTGCCACAATAATCTTGCCAAAATTCATGGTGATCGATTTCGATATCGCCGCTCTTGAACCCATTTAGATTTGTGGTGTTAAACTGCTTGAAAGCCGCAGCAATGCTCTGGGTTTTAACCTTCGCCGATACTTCATCTTGCGAAATCGACATAATTCTAATCTTGGTAGCAAATCCGAGTTTCATGATTTTCATTTCGATGGACTTAAGGGCATCTTCGACAGTTCCTGGGAGCTCTACCTTATTTTCACCGGGAGCCGCGATTTCCGCTCCAGGGGTAACGGCCTGAACAAAAATCATTTTCAAAACGTTGCCGAACATACCAAAGATCTTAGAGATTACACCACCTGCTCCCTGTTTCTTGCCGGAGCGCACAGCTGAAATTAACTTATTTCCCCTATCCTGCCACTCATCCCCCACCGGACGAATCAAAATTTGCATCCAGACTTGTTCGCCAGGGTTCAATTTTGACATTACCGAGGTAATACCAGATATCGGGTCAACTTCAAAATCAGAGAAAAGCTTAATCGGATAAACATCTGGCTTGGTCACTTTTAGCTCCGTTCCGGCAAAATGCACCTTGCCATCTCCAATTTCGGAAATATAATCAGAAACTTCATGAATTTCAACCGTCGGATATTGAGCATAAACTTGTCCCTCCACAAATTCCTTTAAGTGTTTCGGGACAAATACATAAAACTGAATATATTTATCCTTTGCAACAATCTCAAAAGACATATGGTTTTGAAAGAGAGCATTCTCCGAATAAATGCCATGAATCGAAGCAAACATTTGCTCAGCAGCAAGCGGTGCTTTTTCATTGTTTCTAGGAACATCAATTCTGATTATTGTGTATTCCTGGGACGAAAGCCACGAAAGGCGCCGTTCATTTTGGCGAATCTTAAAAAACTGCAAGAGTGTATATACTCCCCCCAGAATTAGCACTAAATATAAGAAATATAAAAATATTGCCATCCTGATACCAATTTTATCATGAATTGCACTTTAATTAAAAGTGAATTATGCCAGGATATATTTACTTGATCCAATTTTCTTAAATTCGCTTTGGTTTTGCAGATTGATAAGAACTGTATTTTTTCTTACTTGGCGTTGTTTCAAAACTTCCTTGTAAATATCTGAGAAATCCATAGCGCCGTCTTCCTGCTTCAAAACGGCAATTATGATATCTTTAACCGTTCCCGGGGCGTATCCCCACTCTTTTAGTGCGTATATGCCGCGGCCAATCAACACAAAACGAGCGTCGGCAATGAGTTCGTTGTGAACAGTTGCGGGAACTACTTTTTTCTTATCAAATTGTTCTTCTGAGATTACCTTTGCAATATCGGTAAAATGCATCGGTTTTTTATTTTTGCGAAGAACGTAGTAAATTTTATCCCTGACCGTTCTTGGGTTGACTTCCGGCCATTCGGAAAGACCAAGAGATCCTTCGTAGTCCTCAACAATTTTTTTTGAAATTCTCGGCAAATATGACAAAAATGAAATTTTATGAACTTTGTGATTCGGGTGTGCATCAATTAATATATCTAACTTTTGGGGGCTTTTCTGTTTCTTTAAATAATTTGCCCAATCGCGAAGAATTTTAATTACTTCATCTTTGGATAAATCATTCAAAATCCAGCTTTCATGTAATTCGTCATGTTTTTCGATTGCTTGAACTTCGGGAACAACTTTAATAATCAAGTTCAACGAGTTTATTTCCTCGTCTTTTGCAAGAGCCTGGCTTTCTAGTACTTTCGCCGCTATATCCTCTTTGTGAATAATACCTTGTGTTTTGATTTCTCCCAAAATGTCACCGGCAAGAGCAGAGTTCTCTTCGGCAATATACTTAGCAACTTTTTTAAGCCCTTCTTTTTCAATTTGCCTGATTCTTTCTCGCGATAGGTGCAAATCTCTGCCAATAGATGATAGAGTTCTCCCCCTGCCATCAATTCCGAAACGACCACGAATGACCAGGGCTTCTTTTTCTTTAAGCCCTGATGTCGCCTTGTCAATAATAGTTTTTGCCGACCTGATTTTTTCCATCTTGTTTCTTTCTAGATTAGATTATCAACCGCAGCCCAGACTGATTCCTGGTCTTTTGGAACAATTATTCCAAGGCTGTCCCCTGTTTTGGCTTTAAAATATGTTACGGAAGCTAAAAGAACTTTGTACTTTTTTCCTTCAACATCGACTTGATATTCGCCGTCACCAGTTTCTTCCAATGTGCCAATCAAGTTCTTTCTGGGAACGGGACCGATTTGCTTGTAAACAAACTTGCCATCCTCAGAAATGGTTAGCTTGAGAATATCTCCCTCAATGAGCTTTGATTTTGACGCATAATTTGGCGGAACTTGATAGGTTTTTTTATCAGAAGAAATCATTTTTTCACCATCAAAAACTCCCTGAATTACCTCCCCATCATCTTCTGTTTCAAGTAGTGTCGCTTTTTTGTTTATTTCTGATGCGAAAAGTTTCGATTTGATAGCCCTGATCTGGTTCTCACAGGAATCAAGCAATTTCCTTATTTCTTCAAGATCGTTTTTGGCGACCATATTGGCCTTTCGTTTTATTTCAGTTTTGCTATTCTCAGCTATCACATTACCACAATAATGAACTTGAGTCAACGTTTTTGCCGCTAGTTGTTAGTTTCTAGTTTCAGGAAAAACTCAATAATAAAATCAAGCCTTCTACAAACTAGAAACTGGCTACTAGAAGCTATCTGCTATCCCAATACTCCCTTAATGTTTCCCTCACCAATACCAGGAAGATCAATTACATCTACTTTTGACCTATCGCGAATTTCTTGGTCAACTATTTCGCGGGGTTTGCCATACTTTAATCGGGACAATTCAACCATAGCACTTCCCAATTTCTTGTTTTCGTTTTGATCAGGAGCAACGCTTGCCGCGTTAAACGGCCTCGTTGGCGCTCCGTCAATAAGCATTTTGATATAAAAATTGTATTTATCAATTGTCGTCATGTCGTCGATTTTTAATGGATCAAACTCTTTGATAAGAAATTCAGCATCGACGGCCCCGATCCGGAAAGCCACCAACGTGCCGGCGTTTCCCATAACAGCATCTCTGATTTTTTCATCCAATTGCGCCACATACTGGTTTGTAATATTGAGCGAAAGTTTATATTTTCTAGATTCAGAAAGGATAGTTGCAAACACATCCGTGATAAAGTTTTGAAACTCGTCCACATAAAGATAAAACGGGGTTCTGTCTTTTTCATTTGTGTCCTGCCGCGAAAATGCTCCCATTGCAATTTTGGATACAATTATCATTCCAAGAAGAAAAGCATTTATCTCCCCTATCAATCCCTTTGATAGATTGCAAATCAATATCTTTTTTCCATCCATAACTTCTCGAAAGTCGAAGGCTGATTTATTTTGGCCAATAATATTTCTCATCATGTCATTGGTCATAAATCGTCCAAATTTCGAAGTAAAATAGTTCAACATTTCTGACTTGTGAAAATCTGAAGTTTTTGCCATTTGTTTTTGCCAAAACGCCTTAACGACAGGATCTGTAACATTTTTCACGCACTCTTTTTCAAAATCCGGATCAGTAAACAGCCTAGGAATGTCAACGATTGTGCCCCCTTCTGGCTGAACCATTAAGGTAAGGGCGGCATTCCTCATCCAATGTTCGAATTGCGGGCCCACAATGCCGGTTTGGCCCGGATCAAACAATTTATAAAACATCTGAATTGTTTCCTGAACCAAGAAATCTCTCTGCTCCGGTGTCTTCCACTCAAGCATATTAAGCCCCATCGGCCGTTCAATATCCGCCGGGTTAAAATAGATGACGTCTTCCGCCCGTTCTTTGGGGATGCGGTTTAATATGTATTCAGCAGCGTCGCCATTCGGGTCAAGATATGCCACTCCCCGGCCTTCGCGGATGTCTTGCATAATCATGTTTTCAAAAAGAACGGTTTTACCAACGCCGGTTTTACCAATCATATATATATGGCGTAGCCGATCTTCTTCTTTTATTCTGACCGGCTTTGTTTCTCCACGATAAATGCTGTTGCCAATAATCGTTCCTTCGTCTGGCAGATTTGAAGGCGGAGCCTGTCTTTTTGCCAAAAGCCAAGCGACATTTGGCGTTTCGACAAATCTATTTGGCATGTGAATTATCGAGGCCAACTCTTCTGTGTTTAAAATCATTTTCAAACCAGCGCCGAAAATCCTAAAAATATAATTTCCCACTTCCCTACCCTTGTTTTTAGCTTTTTTGGGAAGAATGTTATTTGAGTCCGGTGCATTAAATTGGGAAAACGCACTAGCAATATTCTTTGCATTTAGCTTCGCTTCTTCGGCCGTTTTTGCAACCGCCACAATCCTAACTTGAACATCAAACCCTATCTTTGCCGCTTTTTCTCCTAAAAGTTTTACCTGCGCTTCTTGCATCGGCGTCTGCTTATACGGGTTCTGTGGGTTATACATTGGATCATGCTGGCCATCTTTGTCACCAGGTTTTACCGCATTGTTGCCAACTTTTCCAATAAAATTAAAGAAGGTTTCTGTCGCCCTTACGGTTTTATTATTAGAATACGAAAGCCTGGTTTTGCCTTGTTGGATATTGTAGGCCGCTTTCTCTGAACCCACTCGCCAAACCTGATTGTTTGGACGGATCATGACTTGTATTCCCGCTGACTCATCTTCGGACAATTTGGAAAGCGAATTGGTGATTGCATTCAGGGGGTCTTCCTCCAGATTTTTATATGTCCGAATTGGAAAAATATATCTGCGAGCAAGGATCAGTGTTAGAATTTCGATAGGCAGGGGCTTATCTGGAAAAATCGAGTAATCAAGATCGCGATCGATATTTGCTTCAGGATATTGCGCATGCAGGTTTTTCTCCACAATCTCAGCAATTGTCGTAGGGCAACCGATATAGAAAAATATTTTGCCGTTTTTTGCAATTATCTCCATAGAAATGTGGTCTTGGCCCGTAATGGATTTTTTTAAATCTTTGTCAAACAAAGAGTTTATGCTGGCATAGAAAGGTTCAATCACAGAAAGCATCTCCTGAAAATTTTTGCGCTGGTCATCTTCACTGGCGTGTGGCTCCTTCGGCACGGAAACTCTAAGCATAGTCCAATCTTCAACCAATTCAAGCTGTTTTCTGTGCAAAAATGCATTACGAATTTTTTTATACAGAAAACTGATTACAATGATGATTGCTATTATTGCGAGAGGCCAAATCCACCAAGGCGCCCCTCCTCCGGTATCGTAATAATTGGGATCTGAATACATTCGGAAATTTCTAATTTCTAATGACCAATTTTTTAATCCCTAAATTTTTTAGTTATTAGATTTTAGTTATTAATTATTAACTAAATTATGCCGCTTTTCTCAGTTGCTCTTCTTCCGATGCTTCGCGTCTTGCATCCGCCGCCATTTCTTCAATATCATGAACCTGTTTTGATGACACTTCGGAAGAACGAGCTAGGCCAGCCGCCCAATTTCTGAACCGGGCAGATAACGGCAATTTCGGCCCGCTAGCTTGTTTCTGTGTGCCTATGGGAATTTCACGGCTAGACTGAGAAGAAATATCCACCGGCTGAATCTCCCCTATGACACCTTCTTTCTTTTTATCTTCTGTCGGCTCAATAATTTTAGCATGCGGTTCTTTTTCAAGGGTAGGCAGGGGCCCCGGTTCCGCTTCAACGCTGGCCACAATATGATCTTGCGGTACCTCTACCAATTTTACTTCATCCTTTTTAGCCTGAATGTCTCCACTTTCCACTTGTTCATGTCCTTCTGCTTCTGTCTGATTTGGCAATACGGGCTGTGTTTCAATAACAGGGGCTTCTGTTCTTGGCAGAGGTTCTTCTTCTACATTATCAATTGTAATATTACCACCGGTATTATTTGCCTCATTTATTAACTTAAGGGCCTTTTCTCTTGCCGGATTTACAAATTCTGGAGCGCTGGCCTTTATGCGACCGCTAGCTGCCGGTTTTTCTCCGCGCAATATTCTAATTTCTTTGCCCCCATCAAGTGTTTCCGCGTCTAACTCTTTTTTTGGTTTTAAGGTCGGATCCAAAGGTTTGGCCGCTGGAGCTTCTGCTAACGGCTGATCCATAAGGCCATCAAGTTCTTCCACGACCACTGCCGCAGAATCATCAGCCCCACTGGCTGCATCCTTTGCTTGTTGTTCTGGATCAAGATTTCTGGCCCCTGAAACAGGCTCGTCTTCATCACGAAGTTCAATTGCTGAAACTTTGGGAGCTTGGGGCAACGAGTTTTTTATTGCTTTAACGGCGATCTCCAAATTTTTACTATGGTCCAATCCCCTTTTGTTAAGATCGCGCCTAGCAAGATCCTTGTTTACAACATCGCTTTTCGGAGGCAAGTCTTGGTCAAATTTCTCTATTCCTCCGGAAACGTTTCTGCCCTGCTCACTTAGCACTCCCCCATCTGGACCAATTGAAACAATTTCCTCCACTTTGGCTGGGCCTTTGGGTAATTCTTCACGAGCGACCTCAGGCTCAACCGCAGGCTTTGCAACCTCTGGTTCCAATTCATCTGGACCGAGATATTCCAATTTGGGCCGCGAAATCTCTTCGGCTGGCTTAGCTTCTTCAGGTTCTATTCTCGTCGAAGCAACTGGCTCCGGATCAATTTTTTTTCTTCCCGCCATCCTTTCAAGCCGCAATCTAACCCTCTCCGGAACGGATATCGGAGTTTTCGCCTCAGCGTGCACGTCTGTTTCAGCCATAGAAATCGTGACATCTGTACCTTCAGTTGTATCGTCTGGGCCAATCATATATTCATTCAGTAAGGCTCTTTTTTCCTCAGGTGAAGCACTTGCCAATCTCTCTTTGAGATGCAAAAACAAACCAACATCAGGCTCTTGATGTTCGGAATTTGAAAATGCCTGGGCAATGCCGATTAAACTTCCATCCTTCTTCTCGGGGTCACTACTTGCCATCTTTGACAGGTGCCTTTCTTAAAAGCTCGTCCTTAATATCCATGAGCTCTTTTAGGATTTTATCTTCATATCCCGGAATATTTGCTTTCACAAAATCGTTAATCTCAGCCGCATCCGCTTTTTGGGCAATTTCCGAAAATTCCGCAACTTTGCCCTCCGGCAGATAAAGCATAATTACATTGAGAATTCTCGCGTTAACGAGCTCCTCCATCTTCTTTTCTACCTGTTCTCTTTCAACATCTGAGATACCGGAGTTCTTGCCAAATCCAAGATCCTCCATTAATCTCTCTTTGTACATTTGAATGGTGGCAGCAACATCGGCCTTATCGCCGCTAGATTGGTCCGAATTTGCATCGTTCATATTTGTTTGTAGATTGTCATCCAAATCGGCCATATTCCCTCCAATATATAATTATAATGTGACTTTGCTAAAATATGAAAATTCCATCGCCTTAAGGGAAGACTCGTCAAGACTGACAGGGGTTCCAAAAGTTCCGGTAGCCGGGTCAAACGGCTTGAATTCGAAATTTGGGGCAGTAAAACTATCAAGTTGCAAGAATCTTCCAAATGAGCTTGCATACAACACACAATTACTCGCATAACCAGCGCCAGCTAAAGATTTTAAACTATCGACGAACTTATCCTTCTTTTTGTCTGTAATTCCGAATTTACCCTCAAGATTGTAATCATCCCCGCTCACATTTATATATGCATCAACTTCCCAGATTAGATCTTTGCCATCTTTATCGACATCTAGAATAACTACATCAATATCTGCACCCGAAGGCAACATTGCAAGTTCGGCGATCCTTGGTGATTTGACAATCATCTTTTTGCTCGGAGCACCTTTGCTTACGCCAGTAAGGATATAATCACCGCCGAGCCTCTTTAGCTTTCCGGTAAACTTCTTGCCCAGATATTTTTCATAAGCTTCTTTATCAAATTCTTCTTCTGGCTCTATTTCTGGTGACGAACCTCTCCCTCTTGAAACAACATTGACTAAATTCCTATCAATAGTTCCTTCGGCAGTAAGTATGTCATCAAGTGAAAATTCCGGATGCGGATTTACAGGCGTTGGCCCAGATAATTTTTTCCTATCCGCTTCCGTCATCTTAAATACAAGCCTGCCACTTGCATCAATATCGGTAATTTCAAATCTTCGGTCTCTTGTACCGATAACATATCCGGCAGGCAATGTGGTAAACATGACTGTCGCCCCGATCAGTTCTTGCTTTACATTTTCTTTATTTTCTTTAGTCTTGTCTCGCTTTTCTGCCTGCTTTTCCGACCGGTTCTCGGCATTTTCTTTGCGCCGGACATCTTTTGCTTCATCTGTAAGCCTTCTTTGCGCCTTTTCATTGCCCCTTTGGGCTTTATCAATACCCAAATATCCGGCAACAGCAGCCACTCCTACGCCTCCGGCAATTTTCGCCATAAGAGAAGCAGAAGCTGCATCAGCTGAAGAATTGTGTGCTAAATCCAAGAAATCGGTGGCAAGCGAAGGATGGGAAAGAATAAAATGTTGAATATCAGGCGGGAAGGAAAGAAAGGTTTCCTTGTTGTCCACAAGAAACTGGCCAAATTGTCCGCCATCCGGCATCGCCACTGACAAGTCTAAATTCGAATGGTCGGCAAGATTAAACATTTCGTGCAGATTGCCGGATTGAAGATATTGATTGAATGTGGCCTCATAGGTCGGGCCTAGTCCGGTGGCCTGATCAAACCCAAACAGAGCTCGATCCCCGCCAAATTCTTTAATTGCATTTATGTGTCCAACCATATCGATATGCTCAGGCGGAACCATGCCTTGTCCCATATCTTGGTTGTAAACATCAAAATTATTTTGCATCGTTTGGAAGTGTTGTAAATCTTCTTGGTATGCGGCATCAGTTAGTGATGCTCTCTTCGCATCCAATGCGTCATGGAGCACTTGCTCGTGAGACTGGGTGTGCAAAATATGCTCCGAAATCCAATCGTTCACCCCATGCATGCCGCCATGGTGTTGAGCATAGTCAACGACTGTTCCAATTACGCCTCCAAACGCCGCGCCAACCATTGCGCCCTTGACCGCAGTCATAATTTCCGCTTTGCGCTTTAATGCAAATATTTGATCATAGGTTTCTCTCGTCTCTTCTGAAGCCATTCTGGCTATCTCTTTAGATTCATCTCCCGCATCAGCTAAAGCTTGGTCTATGCGCGACATAACCGGATTTAGCTCTTTATTCTCGGCCAATCTTTCGTTTCTACGATCTCTTAGAACTTCCTTCATCAATCGATATTTTGAAATATATTCGAGTTTGGCTTGTGCATTTCCACGCACATTTCTCGCATCCATCGCATTTTTCATAATACCAAGAGCAGTGTATAAATCAGCTTCAGTCATCTTGGACATATCTGTTTTGCTCTTCGAAAGTATATCAAGGTTTGCCATCCAGGTAGCTGCAGATTCCTGCTGATTTCGGCCTCGCATCCAACCCCAAAATCCGCCGGCAGCACCACCACCAACTGCACTTGCAGCAGGGCCTGCGAGATGTAGTCCGGCACGCACACCTGTCCGTATTGCCATACCCACGCCAACAGAGCCGACCATTCTGCCTGCCCAGTTGTTCCATACACCATTCCAAGCACCACGAATACCGCGCCGGGATGCGATTACTTGCAAAAGAATATTTGCATCAGAGTCCATTTCGGTCAAAATCGCCCTTACTGCCTCAGGATTGCGCAGCATCTCTGCGTGTTCTTTGGCAGCATCTTGCTCCACTAGGGTTCTTGGCTTCGCAAAACCATAGCTCGATCCCCAATCGTCTCGGTCGATAATACTACCGACTCGCTCGGCAATATCTTCGTTTACATCGGTGCGCCTTTCACCTCGTGTAGCCAATTTCCCTCCCTTATTCACGCATAGAATAATTATAGCAAAAACAATTGGGAATGAAACCCGATTCTTTGTACAAAATTATTGTAGCAAACATATTTGCAAAACAAAAGCAAAAAACGGCCGCCCGGAGGGCAACCGCTTTTGCGTGCGATCATTTTGTACTTCTTCCCAGTATGATCAAACTGGGGAATGTAGCACGTTACGGTCTCGTACCAGTGCTTCGGAAGCGAATGCCCCCGATGCGAACGCGGAACTCGTAGTTAGTCCCGGCAGGAGCCTGCTGTTCCCACTCTTCCCACAGGTTACCAGCCATGCGAACGATATTCGGCCAGAACAACCATACCAGCAGGCCGATAACACCTCCGATGACCAGGACCAGGACCGCCCAGCGCCAGACCTCCCCTCTGACCTGAGCGCCCGTCATAGGCGGCGCAGCCGGGGCCTGGACGGCCGGCATGATCGTAGCAGGAGCGACAGGTACCGGCACGGACGGAAGCGGCGCGATCTGCGGCTGGGCCGCAGGGGGCGCCAAGGGGGCGGCGGCCGGGGCCTGCGGAGTCTGGACCGGCGCAGGTGTCGTGGCAGTGGGCGGGGCGGTGGGAGCAGAAGCAGGATCGGTCTTGGTCGGCGCATCCGTCGTCTTGAGGACATAGCGCTTGTCCAGCTGGCCCTGCGTCTTGTAGCCCCAATCCTGCAACCAGGCGTTGGAAGCGGTCTGTCCCGCAGGGGGCAGCCCGTTAATCCCATGCTGCTCCAGGTTATCTACCCGGCCACCCAGGGCGTTGAGCTGCCCCTGGAGGTGGCTGATGTTCCCAGACGCCCGGCGGGCACGGGGAACATCGCGGTGGATCGTGGCCTGAGCTAGCTCCTGCCTTGCGGTGGCAAGCTGGCCCTGCAGGCTGGCGATCTCGGCGTCCTTCGCCGCGATCTGCGCGGCGTTGTTGGTCGGAGCCGGAATCGGCCCCTGTGCCAAGACGGCGCAAGCAGACAAAACGACCAGGAACAAAACGGCTATCAGGTTGTGGGTGGTGAAGTTTTTCACTTCAACCTCTCTTTCTGCCCTTCTCGAGGGCTATCGCAATAGCGCTCGAGGTCGGACAGGTATTTGTCTTCCTCGGAGCAATGTATCTGCCAGCATTCGCGCCAGAATAATGATCACGCCAGAATTACGCTGATCTTGCATTCACATTGCTTCGAAGAAGTATATATTGTTAAGGTGCCATCGCTCTCAGTATCCCACTTCGCTACGCTCCGCGGGATTATTAGGCTAAAGCCTAATAAAAAGTGCGATAAGGTGCTGTACAACAACACGGGTGGAGGGGGAACCCATGGCTCAAACGACGAATCGTTTGAATGTCATACAGCACGCTACCGCACTAATATTTCAGGAAAGTGTGCGACATTGTGCCGGATAGCAGTCACAGGCGGAGGGGGAACCTGTGTCTCGATATGTTTCCGAAGAAACAATCAAGAAAGCTATCCAGCACGATGTCGCACAATGTTGTAATTTCCCTTCCAAGAGCTTAAGATCCCTCTCTCACCCTCGGAACACGCTATTGTAGCATATACTATAAATTTTGTCAAGACCTTTAATTTATTACTTTCTAAAATAAATTGTAGTGTGATAAAATATTGATGTAATTATAAAAAGCTCTATTTTGAAAGAATAAAAGAAAGGAAGATATGGGAATATTTGACCGATTCCGCGGCGGCGGAAAACCAAGTGATCCAACGATAAATATTGAAAAAGAAGATTTGCAGCCGACAGACAAAGAAATTAAAGAAGCCAATAAGACCAAAATGGATGAGGCTCTCAATGACCCCAAATTTACGGCGTTTCTTGAAAAATTTGGCGATACTGAAACAGTTGATGTAGGTGAAGATAGTTCGGAAATTCTTGAACGTTATGAAATGTATCAGACAATCGGTTCTGCTTCAAAAGAAATTAAGTCAGTATTGCGCGAAGAAATATTTGCCGACACCCAAATAAATCTCACTGACAAGGAGTTGGAATGTGTTAATGAGTTCATGGAAAGCTTGGCAGTCGAAGGCGGCAAAGGCACAATAGAGACTATCACCAAGACTATGGCCGAATTTAGAGAACTCAAGCGGCAAATTGAAACAGAAGAACAAGGTCTATCTCAACGATCCGAGGCATTTGAAAAGAGAAAAGCCGCATTTGACGCAGCCAAAGATATCAAGCCCTATAAACGTGTATTGGAAAGATTTTTAAGCAAAGACGAAGCTGGGGCAATTCAGGAAGCGAGAAAAGCCGGCGTTGAGGTAGCCGGTTTCGGCAATCGTAATTTGGCGGCTAAGGAAGAAGAATTTAAAACCGAAGGATCCACCATAGACAATCTCAAATCTGCACAGGAAGCGAGGCGCAAACAATGTGCCGAAGCAAGAGAAGTGCTTCTTGGGCAGTTTGCCGAAGATTCCGGAGCAATGAACGCAATACGGCAAAAGATTGCTGACCGCCTCACCGGCATGGTGACCGAAGAAAGCAAGGCGGGCAAACTCGATGACGCACAATCACAGCTCGAACAATTCAAGTCAGTAGATAGCCGCTATGTCGACGAGGAAAGATTGGGCGAAGATTTTCAGAAAGAATTGGATAAATACTTAAAAGAACGCCTCGGTGAAATGATCAAAACCACCCTAGGAAAACTAAAATCTGAGCGCGGTCAGCTAGATACGGCAAGAAGAAATTTAGACCAATTCTTCAAACGCGAGGTGATGGGTTCTGCTTCCGGTGAAGAAGTAAAGGAATTTGTCGGCCAAACCATCACAGAGGCTTATAAAGATTTGAGCTATCCACAAAAGCTTCTGGTACGAAAAGTTTGTGCAGAAAATGGGATCGATTTAGCAAATTATGTTACAAAGACAGAACCTAAGCCTGAAGATGATGAAGAAACCAAAGGTGGTTCGAAGGATTCCGAATCCTCTGTAACAGGGTCTGTGGAAGCCGAAAAACAGGAATCACCTGCTGGATGGCATGTTGAAGATGGAGTTTGGGTTCGCGATACAGCTCCTGCTTCAGCAGAAAATCCAGGCGCGGATGGTCCAAAAATTATTAACCCGACAAAAGCTTCTACTCCTGAAACATCAGCAGAAAATCCTGATGCCGGCCATGATCAAGCTATTTAATTAATTTTTGAAGGAAAATTATGGCAAATAACATTGAAGAAATTGAAAAATTGCTAAAAGAAGGCAAGAAAGACGAAGCTAAAAAATTGATCACCGATCTCGTCTCTCAAGACATGAGCGACAAAGAAAGAGGCTCAGTATATACCGATCTAGCCCTTGCTTACATGGAGATCAGCAATGAAATTAATCGAAAATATCTGGAAGAATTGCGAGAAATTTCTGCCGGTTTAAAAGAAATTGACCAAATCGATACAGCTAACAACTCCGAGTTCGAAAAAGCTCAGGCACGCAAGAATATTTTAGACTCGTAAATTTATTTTTCTTTCAAAGATCGCATTAGTTCTAAATATGCCCAAAGGTTGTGGAGTGTTGCAAGCCGCAGCCCCAGTATTTCGTTTTCACGCAAAAGATGTGAAATATATGCTCTCGAAAATCCGCCAATACATGCCAAACAGCCGCAATTTTTGTCAATCGGCATAGGATCGGTACGGAACTTCGAATTCATCAGATTTACCAATGAATAGCTTCCGGAGTCATTATTTTTTTGTTTTTCGTTATTAGCTTTGATGTAGACGCTTCCGTGGCGGGCTAATCTTGTTGGTAAGACACAGTCGAACATATCCATGCCCAGCTTTGTTGCTTTTATAATATCATCCGGCGTTCCCACACCCATGAGATATCTGGGCTTATTTACCGGCAATATCTCCCCCATTAGTTTTACAGTTTTCCACATGTTGCGAGTTTCATGATCAACTGCTAATCCACCCACAGAATAACCATCGAAACCAAGGGCAATCATTTCTTTGGCACATTGCCTGCGCAGGTCAAGGTCAAGCCCACCCTGGACAATGCCAAATAGCGCGGGCTTCGCCCGCTCATTGTTGTATTGTTGTATTGTTGTATTGTTTTCATCAGCAATTTGACAATTTGACAATTTAGCCATTTGACTATCGAAATATTTTTTCGATCGTCTTGCCCATTCGATTGAAAGGAGCGAAGCCTTCTCGACTTCCTTTGCACTCGCCTTTCCGCTTGGACACCAGTCGAGCGGCATCATAATATCCACCCCGAGATCAAGCTGAATCTGGACAACCTTCTCTGGAGTAAAAAAATGTTTCGAACCATCTAAAAAAGAGGTGAATTCGACGCCATCATCTTTTATTTTGACGAGTGAATTTCTTCCTTCTCCGCGCTCTCCCAGAGAAAAAACCTGATATCCGCCGGAATCAGTAAGGATCGGCTTATTCCAACCCATGAACTTGTGAATTCCGCCGAGCTTCTTAATCAGTTTCTCGCCCGGACGCAAATAAAGATGGTAAGTATTGGCAAGTACAATCTGTGCACCAAGACTTTTAAGCTCTTCCGGTGAAACTCCTTTTACACTGGCTTTCGTGCCAACAGGCATAAAAAAAGGAGTCGAGATCTCGCCATGCGCCGTCTCAATTTCGCCGACTCTCACACCGCTCTTTAGTTTTTCTTTTAACTTAAATTTCATGCTTTTAGAATCAAATTCAACGATACGATATATTATCAAAATTTATCTTGAAGATTGTATCAAAAACGACCCAAACTCTCAAGAGAGCGGGCCGTTTTTGTTTACAATACCTTAGCTATAACTAGATATCGTAATTATTTCAATTCAACTGTTGCGCCGGCTTCTTCAAGCTTCTTCTTGGCGGCTTCAGCATCTTCTTTTTTCATGCCTTTAGCAAGCTCTTTTGGAGCGCCGTCAACTAAATCTTTGGCTTCTTTAAGACCAAGATCGGGCTTGATTTCACGCACAGCCTTAATAACTTGGATTTTCTTGTCTCCGGCTGAAGCAAGAATTACGTCGTATTCCGACTTCTCTTCCGCTGCTTCTGCTGCACCGGCACCACCAGCTGCTACTGCGCCGGCCATTGCGACTGGGGCAGCTGCAGAGACACCAAATCTCTCTTCAAGCTCTTTGACAAGTTCTGAAAGCTCAAGCACGGAAAGATTCTCAATCTCTTTAATAAGATCTTTAAATTTGCCGGATGGAGCTGGTTTTTCAGCTTTTTCTTCCGCTTTTGGCTCTTCTTCTTTGGCCTCTTCTTTAGCTTCCTCTTTGACTTCCTCGGCCGGGGCTTCGGTAGTCTCGGTTTCTTGCGTTGCCTCGACGGCAACTTCTTCTTTTTTCTCTTCGTCTGCCATGTTAACTCCTATAAAATTTAACTAAGAACTAATAATTAAAAACCGACAACCAATTTAACTTATTTTTTCTCTGTATTGCGAAAGCACATTTACAAGCCCGCGGATATTGCCGAGAAGGACATTGACCATACCAGAAAGTGGAGCGGCGAGTGAGCCAACCACCTTGGCATACAACTCTTCTTTTGAAGGAAGCGATGCCAATTGCTTAATCGCTCTCTCGTCGATGTATTCGTTTTCCAAAATTCCACCCAAAACTTCAATTGCTTCATGCTCTTTGGCAAAAAGATCAATTTCTTTAGCGGGAGCAACTTCGTCTTCTGTCGCAAATGCGATTGCTAAGGGCTTATCTAAAAGCTCGGGGGCAACTTTGATTCCAGTATTCGACAGCGCAATTTTAAAAAGCGTGTTTTTGGTCACATGAAAATGGACTTTTTTCTCTCGAAGCCTGTTTCGAAGCTCTTCGGTTTCAGTTACTTTAAGCCCTTTGTAGCCGACCAAAACCGCACTTTTCGACTGCTTTAAGTGCTCGGTCAAAGTCTCAATCAATTTTTCTTTGTATTCTCGTGTTTTTGGCATTGTTGCTCCGATGATATTAAAAATATCTGCGTAAACCGCAGACAAATATCAAACTTAAAAAGTTTGAGGTTATCCTACACAAGATATTTAATCTCGCCCCGACAGGACGGAACTTGTGGTCTGCGGATTACCTGTTTAATTTAGCAAATTTCTCGAAATACGTCAACTATTTTTTCGAAACGGCGAATCGGACGCTTGGACCCATTGTGGAGGCAAGATATGCCGAAACAATTTTGCCCTTAGGAAGCGCGGAAAGAATTGCGTCAATGTTTGCTTGAATATCTTCATCTTTGAATGAAACCCTGCCAACCAAAACATGGACAATATTCGTTTTATCAGCTTTGAATTCCAGTTTTCCACCCTTGAATTCAGCCGCAACTTTTGTGACATCATCAGTCACGGTTCCTGTTTTCGGGTTCGGCATCATACCCTTCGGCCCGAGAATTTTAGCTAGTTGCGCCAATTTTGGCATCATAGCCGGGCTTGTAACCACTAGATCAAAATCGATTTTTCCAGACTTTACTTTTTCAACAAATTCATCAATATTTTTTTCTGTTACTTCTGCAACATTTTTTTGCTTTGCAGCGCCGCCCGGCAAATTCACTGTGCCGCGAATGTTTTCTGTTTTTTTATCTATTCGAACATGTAGTTCGATTGAAGAATCAAATTTGGTAGTCGACGTTTCTTTAACCAATTTAATAGCATCGATTTCTTCGTATGTCTCACTTTTTTCAATCTTTGTTTCAACTTCACGATATTTTTTGCCGTGACGAGGAGCTTTTCGGATATTTTTAATAACCGCTTCGGCTTTTTTTTCTGCTTTAGCTTCTGCTTTGGCTTCTTCAATTTCCTTCTTGATTTCTCGCTCTCGCTCTTCTGCAGCCTTCAAAATCTTTTTTTCGTCAATGATTTCTTCTTCAGTGACTTCGCTTACTTTTTCTTCTTTTTCTTTCGCCATTTTTCTCCTTATGTGGTCAAGCGACCGCCCGAGGCGGCCTCCCACTAAATTAATTAACACAAAATTTATATCAAAAAAAACAAGAATGTTCAACCTTTTTCATTGACTGTATTGAAAAAACATTGTATATTCTTCCTACCCCTTGCGATACTCCCAAAGAGAGGAGGTGGCAACATGTTGGATCAGATGCCGGCAGAAACAAGCGCCGCTGCCAAGCAACTCGATGAGGCAATATTGGCAACACTCTCTGCTGAAGCTGGTCTCCCCTATCCAGTGCTGGCCATACTGGATTCTGTTCGACATCGTACCCAGTCAAGGATAGAAGAACATGCCTTGCTCAGACGACTAGGCCACTTAGTGCAGATGGGCACAATCAAGCAAGACCGGGACCGCCGCTCCGGCTCACCAAGATGGCGAATCCGATAGGGGGAGGTGATCGTGTTGCCTCACACGATCAATAGCCGATGACGGCCCGCATCCCCGCGGGCCGTCAAAGCTTTTTAATCAGACATTTTAGTACTCAAGGTCGTTGCCTTTATCGGCTCTTTTGATCCGATAAAATTTAGAATATATTCGTTCGCAATATCTATGGCTGAATCGATAATTTTTTTTTCGCGATCACTAAATTTTGATAGAACAAAATCCTTTGTATCGATTGGTCCGTCAACTTTTTCGACAACCTGTTCCCCGCCGTTAATTGGCAAAATTCCAATTCTAACACGAATAAAACCGTCAGACCCAAGCGTATCAATAATGTTTTGAATCCCATTATGTCCGGCACTGCCGCCTTTTAATTTAATTTGGGCATGGCCAACAGGGATATCGATATCATCATGATAAACAATAAGCTGGCCTATCCCAGCCTTGTAAAACTGCAGTATTTTATTTACAGCCTCACCCGATAAATTCATAAATGTATTAGGCTTTACAAAGATTACTTTTTCGCCTTTTGTGCTGACTTGGCATATTTCAGCGTTAAACTTTTTATCAAAATGAAGTTCATTTTCATTCTCAACGCATAACTCCTTTTCTTTAAGCAGCGCATCTATGGCAAAAAAACCCGCATTGTGGCGAGTGCCTTCGTACTCTTTGCCATGGTTACCAAGGCCTACAATAATTTTCATACTTCCTCATACTTTAAAGGCCAGGAATATTCAAACTTCCCGCAATAGCCTTCATCTTTTCAGCAGCATGGGCCTGAGATCGTGAAACAGCCTGTGAAACTGCATTTTTTAAATCATTCTCCAATGCCCTCTTGTTTTCCGGCTTCAAGGATTCCTCGTCAATATCAATATCGGTTAAATGCTGTTCTCCATTGAACACAACTGTAACCCAACCATCATTGCTTTTGGCTTCAATCTCGGTATTTTTAAGTTCTTTCTGAATTGCTCTCGCTTTCTTCTGAAGTTCGTACAATTCTTTTGCTTTGGAAAAATCTACCATATAATCCTTTCTCAAATTAGAAGTTTGAATTTGATTTTTTAATGTTTTATGCAGAAAACATATTTTTTATTGCGAAGATAAATATACTCAAAATAAATGCAAGTATCAATAGAGCAAGAACCGTAACCAAAATCGAGATAAGCTCAGGTGTCGCCAGAAACCCTAAAGAAGGCCTAAAATGTGTATAACGGAAAATAATAAAAACCACAAATAGTATCACCAAAATTGAAACAAGAATATTTCTCATATCCACTACTGATGGTGTCATCGTGACAGCGATAGATAAAATTAAGTAAAAAGCCACAATTGTTGATATGCTGGTAAAATTGAGGGACTTCATCGAATCAATGAACCAATGAAAGATGCTTTGAGCATTAAATGTGACCTCGCTGACATTCAGCGTTTTGAAACCAATAAATTTTGACAAAAAATAGATTGCCAAAGCGCCGATCACAAAAGGAGAAAGAGAAATCAATATTGGGCCAATTATTGGTATTTTGGAGTGGCCATGTTTAACCTCGCCGCCATCAGATTTAAAAAAATTAATTGAGACAACTTTTGCACCAGTTAACAAGCAAAAGAAAGCATGAGAAAGTTCGTGAAGGATTATTCCTGGAGCAACAAAAATTCGGTAAAAACCGCCAGTAGCGTATGACAACATCATATTAATCCCAAAAGATAGCACAAGAATCGATAATATTATGATTGTAAATTGCAGCACTTCACCCCTCTTAAAATTAATTATCTACAATACTTTTATCTTTATTGAAATATTTTAATTCAGCTTCGATAAATCCATCTAAATTCCCACCTAGGACGGAATCAGGATCTTTTGATTCGTATTCAGTCCGATGATCTTTTACCATTTTGTAGGGATGGAGTATATATGATCTAATTTGGCTCCCCCATTCAGGTTCCATGCTTTCACCACGCAGCTCCTCGATTTTTTCTTTGTGTTGAGACTCGAGCATCTTTGCCAGGCGCGCTTTTAGCACGCTCATTGCATTTTCTTTGTTTTGCAGTTGCGATCTTTCATTTTGGCAAGTAGCCACAATTCCAGTTGAAATATGAGTTATTCGGACAGCCGAATCAGTAGTATTTACTCCTTGACCACCCTTACCACTGGAACGAAAAGTGTCAATTTTCAGATCGCTTTCTTTTATCTCAAGTTCTTTATTGTTTTCAACTTTGGGCATCACCTCAACGAGAGAAAAAGAAGTTTGTCGCAGAGCTTTGGCATTAAATGGCGATTGCCTGACAAGCCGATGCACACCGCCTTCACCTTTTAGCTTTCCGTATACATAAGAGCCATCAATTTCCAATGTTGCGCTTTTTATTCCAGCAATACCACCTCTGGATTCATCGATGATCTTTACATCATACCCATTAGACTCCGCCCACCTAATATACATCCGCATGAGCATTTCCGTCCAATCTTGGGCATCGTCTCCTCCAGCTCCGGCATAGAAATTTAGTATAGCTGAGTGGTCATCATATTTGCCCGAAAAGAGTGCAAGGAGCTCCAATTTTTCAATTTCAGGAATCAGGGAATTCAGTTCGTTTTCGTCCGCTATTTCAGCCAATTCAGATAATTCATCAAATTTTTCGGCCAGCTCTTTAAGATCTTTAAGCTCTCTTGCTTTCTCGTTTGACAAATTCTCGTCTGCCCAAAAAGAAGGAGAGCTCATTTCTTCTTCGATTTGTTTAATTCTATCCTTTTTTTCTCCGATATGAAGCAAGGTCTCCAAATCGAATAATCGTTTTTTTGCACCCATAAGTTCATATTACCAGATTCTTGTTTTTCCGAGAATAAGAAAACCAGCCCATTGTATCGGGCTGGTTTTCTTATTTATTTAATTCACACTTTTTCTGGAGGCCTTAGTGAGTAATTTTTTTTGCTTGAGATAAGTCAAGTTTACTCCCGCAAACAAAGATCCAAGAAGGCTCAAAACCCCACCGGCTGCAGCGCCGGTCTTGGGAAGAGGGGTGCTTGCTGGCACAACTTTGGTCAAAATCACGGTTTGGGCAGTCGAAGAAATAGTATTTCCGCCCATAGACAAATATCCCGTATTTATCAGTTGTTCCCCAGCGGCAATATTTGCAGAAGTGATCACCCTGAATCTTACATAGCCTGATTGTCCAGGAGCTAAGGTGTTGATGATAAATCCCTTGGTGACATCTTCAGAAATTACATGTTCAGTGCCATCCAAGTTAATTATCGCAGGAACCGAAGTATCCAGGGCAACATTGGCTGGAAGGACATCGGAAATCTTCACCTGGTCAGCTGGCCCATCTCCAGTGTTTGCAAAATCAATTTTGTATTCCAGCATGTCTCCAGGAAAGGCTGTATTTGATTTGGAAAATTCCAATTCATTGCTGGTGATATTTCTAACAACTTTATTGATCGACAAGACAGGCTCTCTGTGTGGTCTTAGAATTATAATCGTGATTGTATTTCCATACTCGTTAAATAATTTATCATCGAAATGAAAACCATTTTGCGGGTTATCAGGCAATGGGTCCATCACCTTAACCGTAAATTTCCTAACCACATTTTGCCCCGGATCAATTCGAACTTCCGGCCAAATTACTTCTTTGGAATTATTACCTTCCTCTGGATTATCTTTGACAATACCCCCATTACTTATACTGACAATGTTTGATTCCTCTAACACATCGCCGATACCATCCGAAACCACAAAGTTAGTAGCAATGGTTCCGGTGTTTTTGGTGTTCAAGGTATAAATAATAACATCGCCAGGCCTGGCAGGAGTAGATGTCGCATCAACTTTCAAAGTATCATTATAAGCAGACTTTGAACGATGAATATTAACAACTCCGGCTTTCAAGTCAACAATGGCTTCATCGTTAACGTTAATATTACCTGAAATTGCATAGGCAACATTCGTTACAGATTTTGCAACCAATATGTAAGAAGGCGCTTTTGCACGAAATTTAATCACCGCGCCATTTTCCGCGCCAACCTTAAGGCTGCCAATACTTACTCCACTAGCAAAAAATCCGGCTGCGTCAAGATTGGTTGTGCTGTCCTCTTTGGTCATCGTAAGGGAATTATCCACATAGGTTAAATCCGAAGGCAGGCCATCAGAAGCTGTAACTTCCTCAAGCGTTGATTCTCCAGGATTGGTAATATTTATTTTGTATTCCACTGACTCGTTTTGATCTACAGATGTGCGCTCGACAAAACTAGTCTCATTCTTCGAAATGTTCCTTACCGCTTTCTCAATATGCAGATTACCCGGATTCACTTTTGCAGTTGTTTTAAACTGGAACATTACAAAACCGGCAAATTCCCAACAACCATTGATATCTCCGATATTCAAGCCAGACGAAGATAGAAGTTCTGATCCGTCTTGCCCAAAAGGAAGCGGAGTTGGATTGTTTATATCAGGATTGCTTGCCTGATTTGGAAACCACTTAACAGAACCAGGAACCAGTTTAAGCGTTGCATTTTGATCAAGATTAACAGTCAACGTATCAGAAACTGCAGCTACGCTATCAGCTGAAATTGTGGCGGACAAAACAGCTGTTTTGTTGGTGGTCTGTGCAGGCATGGATACCTTAATGGTTGTATTTTCAGCGGTAGTATTGACCTGGCCATTGTGATAATAAATTAAACCATCTATCACATCACCAGCCTGCCCGTCTACAGGATCACGCCAATCATCATCCTGTGTATCACGAGTTGAATTAAAACCCCTAAAAAGCTCCTGATCACCCGGCAGGAAATTAAACCTCGGGCCATCGGCATTGATTCCGATTGCAGGTGAAATAACTTGAGAAATCAAAAGCGCTGCGGCGGCTACGCCTAAAACATACTTTAATTTCTTTTTAATTTGTGAAAACCATTTCATTTTTTATCCTTTTTTAGCCCTCCGCGAACACATTATTTTATTTCTAATAAATACTTAAAAAGTTGGTGCAGGAATCGGCATAAGCCTTAGAATCGAACGCGCAATGTCGGAAATTTCCGCTACATTATCCCCCTTTACAAAAGCAGTATTGGTAAGGGTGTAATCTCCGATCGGCGGGCAACCAACAATAATCCCTGATAACTTGATGATCTTACTCTGGCCCGGATTCATATTACCCAAGCTAATTCCGCCGGCGAAAGTGATTCCATCTGGAACTGAAATACCATTAACCGTCGTGGAACCGGGGACATAATTTACATAAAGCGGAAAGATGTCTCTAGCTTTAACGTTAGTTACAGCCGCATTTCCGGTCGCAGTAACAACGATTTTATAAGTGATCTTTTCTCCCAATTTCACATTATTTTGTTCAACCCAGGTTGATCCGCTTAATACGGTTTTCTGAATTGTTAATCCAGATGTTGTCGAAACAATCACTCTTGCTGTGCTCTGGCCCTTAAACACTCCGGCCATAAAAAGCTTCGCTAAGTTGTCGAGGGTTAGCGTCCCTGCGGGAACTGTCGAATCAACTTTCACTTTGTATATAACCCTGATTGACCCAGCGTCGAGAGGCGCGATATTCGGCAGATTAACCCCGGTAGAAAAAATCGTATCTGGCAGCTTTACTCCGGCTGGATGTGAAGCATCGAAATAAAAGGTTGTGCCTGTTTCATACTTCATATGAAGAGGTAATACATCTTTAACTGAAACATTGTTCGCAGTTACATTTCCACTATTTTCAACTTCCAACTTATATTCAACTACTTCTCCTGGATTCGCGGTAATCTCTTTGTGCCAGACATTTTCATTCAAGTGCTTAACATTCTTATCAATTGAAAGAGCTGTGTTGCCTTTGATTTTTCCGACAAATGTTACAAACCCCGCAAACTCCCAGCATCCATTTATATTTCCTATATTTACGCCATTTGCGCTGGTAATTCCATCAGGCAATGATTGTCCGGGTTGGCCAACATGAGTGGCTTGTTCGGGAAACAATTTAGTTGAACCGGGCACATATTCGATTATTCCACTTGACGGAAGATTAATTGTCTGTCCCGATATGCCTTTGACTGCGCCATTGATTATAGTGTCATAGATTGGGGCAGTTTCATCTGACCACAGAGCGCTTGTCTCTTTTAGCGCATTTGACTCGCCTGTCGGCAGTGAAACGCGAATACGTACATTGTGGGCTGTCGAATTTAACATTCCATTGTGGTAATAGACCAAAAATGCAACTTCATCACCGATATTGGCATCGATCGGGTCAGCCCAATCATTGCCCGAAGAAACAACAGATGCACGAAGCATCTCCTGGTCGCCAGGTAAGAAATTAAATCTTGGTGTTTGGCTTGTGTTATTTGATTCGGCAACTTTGGCATTTGAAGAAACCAAAGACAGCGAAATCAAACTTACAACAGCCAAAATAACGCCAATTGTTCTTTTGGTTTTTGAAATTCTTGTTTTTGATTTGTCCTTAACTCCGTGAAACAATTTCTCTCTCATTTTTTGAAAGAATGACATGTTTCTCCTTACTAGGCTTAAGAATTTCAATTTATTACTCGCACAAAACCATACTAAATTCTTGAGCTAATGTCAATGTGTTTTTTCACTTTTTTCACCTTACCAAACATTCAAAATTTAAATGCTTGGTCGGTGGCCCTGGCGCATAGCGCCAGGGCACCGGTTTAGTTGTACCACACCGCCCGCTAGGGCGGTGTGGGCGTGGGCACGGGGATCGGATCCCCGCAGGTCCCCGGCACCTTCTCCTCCTTGTTCGCCATCCCGGCGAATAGGGTGAGAAGCGTCTCGGTACAGCCTTCGATCACCCGAGCCATGCCCACCGGGCAATCCGGGAGAGGCTGGCTGGGGCTGATCCCCGCAGGAGCGACCCACTCCCGAGCCGGCGCGTACACGACGTACGGTACCGGGTAGGGCTTGGGGATCTCTACGACCACCGGGTAGGGTACCTTGACCTCAACCCGCTCAGGACACGCCAGTTTGCACGCTGGCGGTACCGGAGTGCATGGGATGAAGAAGCGGCCCCTAGCTAGGTTACCGCACCGCACCATACGGGTAATCGTGTACCAGCGCCCCTGTACCCCGTCCTTGCAGCCCATCTCTGCAGGTACTGCGTAGACAGTTTCTGTGGGGATCAGGTACCCGGGAACGAAGCGACCTTCGGACTCAAACCAGACCTCGGCGTCGACATACTGATTGAGCCGGTAGGCCTCCTGGCCGTTGATCGCCGGGCAGTGCCGCCCGATCGGGTACGTGTTCGTGATCTTCTCCGAGAGGTTGATGCCCGAGGCAAACGCTGCCCCGACCATGACCATCAAGAGAAGGGTGAGGATCAGCGTCAGCTTACCCCTCATGGATCTCACCTCCTGTGAGAATCAGCACTTTGACTTTCCCGTCGAGCGGGTACGTCCAGGTGCGAGTGTCCGGAGATGTGGACAGCGCGAAATGCGTATAGCCACGCGCTGCCTCACACGTGAACCAGGACTCTCCCTTGTCTCTCGCCGCGACCGTAAACGGTGCGTTGGGAGCGATCCAGCGGCCATCTTGCTGAACCCACAGGAAGAGTGTCGCCGATGTCTCGCCGGACTGCTCGTCCAGCGCCACGACGAAGGTGGAGTCGGTATGCGCCTCGCGGAGGCGCTCGGCCTGAGACTTTACCGGCGGTGCCGAGGTAGTGACAGGCGTGGTCGTAGTGGAAGGCTGAACGGAAGCAGGGGGCGGATCCACAGGAGAAGCTTGCTGCTGCTCCTGCATCTTCCGTAGCACCGCTTCCGCCGCTTCCGCCCGCTCACGCTCTGCCTGAGCCTGGGCCTTAGCGGCTGCGGCCTCGGCTTGCGCCGCGGCAACTGCCGGATCAGGCCCGTTCTGCCGAGGCATGAACGGAGGTGCGAACCCCTGTGCAGCGCGCGCTGTAGCAGTCGAGATCTCCTGGTAGTCAGCTGGCTTGCAGGCCAGCATTATACTAGAGGAGAACATACTGTAGACACGCGACCGGTAGACCGGCCACAGGGCCTTGGGAAGGTCCTTTTCGCACTGCACGCCGCACTGCCCGTTGAGGAAAGAGACGATGTCGGCGTTTACGTTCTGTACGTTGAACGCTATGGCCGACTGGTCGGTCCTCATGACATGGTCAGCGTGCCTGATGAAGAAGAACCTGTAGTCCCTTCGGGACTGATCGTGGCGAACCTCTGACACGAGGAAGTAGCGGCCAGGACCGAGCCGATTGAGATCAACCCAGAGCCGGTTATCCTCCGCAGAAACACACAGCCCGTCCAGTCCCTCAACTTCGACCCGGGTTCCCTTCAGGTGGCAGTCCTCAATCCCGAATACCCTCAGGTCCACCGACATGCAGCAGGTCTCTTCGGTGATCTTGTATGGCCTAGGATACCCCTCCGAACAGTCCTCGGAGACCGGAGCCGTGAAGGTCTGGCCCAGAGCCCAGCCGTTCACCGTGCCACCTTCCTTGTTGCTGAAAGTGACAATTGCGGTGGGCGAACTGATGACCGTGGTTCCCTTGACCGTGATCAAAGGGATACCAAACCCACCGAAGATCGTGGTCTCGTCGGCCGAAGCCGGCGCGAGACAGACCGCCAGAATGGCAGCCAGAACCAGCAGTACGACGAATCTAGTGCGCATGGTTATGCGCCTCCTTGTGAGTCCCCTTAGCGGGGTTAGTGTCCCCGCAGGGGGATTTTGTATTCATCTATATCAAAGTGCCACCTCGCTCGCTGCGCAGGTGGCACAGTGAACGAGGTCAATCTCCGCCAAAACCGTAGTCTTGGCAAGAGGCGAATGATTTAAAAGTCATCACGCCTTCTGCCAAAAAAGTTCTTCAATTATTTTTGACCTTTCCAACCTCGGCTCGACCATCGGACGAGACGGGTGATTTTCGAATTATCTTCACAGATCCAGCCAGGAATAAGGCGAGAAACGATCAAGGTATTAGCCAGACCAGGTTCGCATTTTTTAAGGAACCATCAATGTCAGCTATAGAGCTTGCCGCCCATAAGGCCCCTTATTCCCAGCCAGACCCGTAAAAACAATCTCTCAACTTCGGTCGAGATAAATCTCCGCTTCAGTCGATGTAAACAATTTCTCAATTCCCTTGGAATAAAAAACGGAATGGAAATCTCTTTCCATCCCTCACTTTCACGAGAATTACTTTAGCACAATTATCGAATCTTGTCAATATCTGACTCTACTATTTCGCATTATTCGAACAAATTAGCTACAGACAGATCGGATAAATATTTCTCTGGATTTCTCAAAAAATCAACCCGAGACAGATCGGTAACATAATCATATGCCGGATTATCAAGATAAGGCCCAATAATTTTGGGGGCTGATTTCAGATTTTTAACCGGCAGGAGTTCTCCGTATCTTGGATTTTTGACAATTTTCTTTTCACCAAATTTATCTAAAATATAATATGCAGCTCCCTGTTTATTTTCAAATTCAGAATAATCAGAATCGAAACCATTACAAACCCAGTTTGCCATTACAAGAGTGCGATTTCCGGCGTTGATTGTGGCGTGTCCATATCCTGGGGGTATAACGATTGAGTTTCCCTCTTCAACTTGGCAGATAATCACATCGGTCACAATGCCGTTCTCTAAATTTTGCACAAGACATGTTGCGACGCCAGACGCTACATAATATAATTCCGGATATTGAAAATTTGTACCCTGCTTGTTTGGGTGATAATGCCCTATGGTTTTTATATATTCATCTCCAATTTTGGCTGGCGGCACAACGGTAAGATCAAATCTCAAATTGGAATTTGAAATTTTCTCGGCATCAGCCATTTTTTTTACGCCTCGGTACATTAAATATGAAGAATTGTCAGAGAGTGGAACGTCCTGATTGGCAGCAACTGGGCGAAGGTCGGAAAATTTTCTCTCACTGACTTTTTCCACGTCGACAGCGGCACCAAAAGACAGCCTGCCGTTTTCTTCAAGCAGAGCAGAAAAGCCGATTTTGTCCGTAAGATTAGTCATTTTTAATCATGTTAATTATTTTTTCAATATCTCGAATCGATTTGATCGAAGCTGCTTGCTTTCTCATCTCTTTTGCATTTTGGAATCCTCTAAGATAAGCCAAAAGATGTTTTCTAAATTCAATTATACCATGATCCCCTTTTGTTTCGTAAACAAGTTTTGCATGTTTCAATATTAAAGCTGTGGGTTTCAAGCTGTTAACTGCAAGCTCTGCAGAAAAGATCCATGGCTTGCCAAAAGTGGCTCGACCTATCGCTACCCCATCAAGCTTAATGCCCCCTGATTCACTCCTTTTGATGGCTTCATCGTAATTTGAAATATCACCATTGCCTATAATCGAAACTTCCTTATTTTTGATCTTTGATATTTGATCTTTGATTTGATAAATATTTTCCCACCTGGCTATGTTCTTAAAGCCATCTTTATAGGTTCGGCCGTGAATTATGATTGCATCGGCTCCGGCTTCAGCTAATCTAGGAGCAAAATCCAATATTTCATTGTCATTTTCCCAGCCAAGACGAGTTTTTACCGAAAGAGGAATTGATATTTCCGCCCTAACTGCGCGGACGATTTCGCAAGCCAAATCAGGATTCTTAAGAAGCGCTGCGCCGTGATCCGATCCGATAACTTTGCGCGCCGGGCAGCCCATATTGATATCAATTCCGTCCGGCTTCAAATTTTCCACCACCCATTTGGCGGCATAAGCAAATTTTTCGGGATATTTTCCAAAAAGCTGAACTACTATCGGCCTCTCGTCGTCGTAGAACGAAAGTAATTCGGCTGTAGAATGATTCTTGCCTTCGACTTTATGGACTTTACCGACTTTATGGACTTTGAACTTGCCGTAGGCAATCGCATCTGCAGAAACCAATTCTGTCATCACGACATCGGCACCATATCCTTTGCACAGAATTCTAAATGCTGAGTCGGTATATCCGGCCATGGGAGACAATACCAAAAGCGGATTATGGGGATTTTTTCGAGTCCAAATATTATTCATTTTATTTCTTAGTTACCTTACTACCGCCAGCCGTATCTTCAACTTTGTAACCAAGCTTGTCAATTTCATCGCGCAAATCGTCGGATTTGGCCCAGTCCTTTTCCGCTCGTGCTTTTTCCCTCTCTCTGACTAGATTTTTGACCTCTTCGGGAATATCTATCTCGGCCTTTTCCCCTAGATTAAGACCAAGAATTTTGTCCATCTCAAGTAACGTTAAATATTTTTCACCGGCCTCAAGGCTTACATTGCGAATCATTTCCCAAACTACTGCCAATGCCTCCGGCATATTCAAATCATTAGCAATTTTCTCTTTGAACCCGTTTAAATATTTAGAATTTTGGATTTGATTGGAAATTGGAAATTGGAAATTGGAAATTCCGCGGATGATATTAAGTAAACGCTCCCTAGAATTTTTAGCCGCGGCCAGCGCTTCCCATGTGAAATTTATCTTGCTTCGGTAATGCGCAGAGAGGCAAAGATAGCGAAAATCTAATGGGTCAAAACCGCGCTCTTCAATATCGGCAAGCTTGTAAAAATTGTTCAGGCTCTTGCTCATCTTTTTGCCATCAACTAAAAGATGCTCTCCGTGAACCCAGAAATTGGCAAACGGTTTTCCTGTTCTGGCTTCTGATTGAGCAATCTCATTTTCGTGATGGGGGAAGATTAAATCGACGGCACCCGCATGGATATCGAGGGTATCCCCAAGTCTATCTTGCGACATAGCAGAACACTCAATATGCCAGCCCGGGCGCCCCTTGCCAAGTTCTGTTCCTGCCCCGAGCCATGTCGAAGGGTCCCAAAATATCTCTCCATCCGCTTTGTCCCAGGCTTTCCAAAGCACAAAATCAGCTGGGTTTTCTTTATCGTACTCATCTTGTTTGACGCGGGCACCGGCCCTTAGGCCTTCCTTGTCAAGATGTGAAAGTTTTCCATAATCTGTAAATTTTGAAATTGAAAAATAGATCGATCCATCATCGGCCTTGTAGGCAAACCCTTTTTCCAAAAGCTCCGAAATAAACTTAACCATTTGCGGGATATATTCGGTGGCACGAGTAACCGTGTCGGGCTTTTCAATATTTAGTTTAGAAAGATCGTAAAAAAATAATTCTTCATATTTGCGCCCGAGTTTTTTAAGCTCATCCTTCTTGCCACCGCTGTTTTTTATAGTTTTATCGTCAACATCAGTGATATTCATTATATGATTTACTTCATAGTCGACAAAAGACAGAACTCTTTTTAAAACATCCTCAAAAATATAAGTACGCAAATTTCCAATGTGTGCATAATCATAAACTGTCGGCCCGCAAGTATATAGCCCGACCTTTTTATCGTTAATTGGCTCAAACTCTTCAATTTTCCGTGATAGAGTGTTAAATAATTTCATATTTTTATCCTAATAAGACAATACAAGATCAGCTATCCTTTTTCAATTGACTAAACTAAAAAATCCCTCGATTTCTCTCGGGATTTTATTTCCAGGCTAAAATTCATCGTCAGCTGCGCCTTGCATCCTTTCAAGCGGTATTTCTTCTTCTGCAAGATCCATCGGCTCAAATTCTTCACCAGGATAATCATTCTCTTTTCGGGTATCATCATCAGTGTCGCCGATATTGACCATACTACCGCCACAGGGGCATTTCTCTTCACCCGGATCATCTAGTGTAGAGTGTCCGCATTCTTCGCAGACCCATTCATTTGGCATCTTCCCTCTTTGTTTTAATTTTATACTTTTCAGATTTTATATGTCAGAATTTCCAATGTCAATGAACAACAATTATCCTCTCTGGCAGCAGAATTTATGAGTTATCAACAGCTACATGTAATCTTTTCTGCCTTCCAGTGAACGCTTCAGCGTAACTTCATCGGCATACTCAAGATCACCGCCAACTGGCAAACCTCTAGCAATCCGGGTAATTTCTATACTGCTGTTTTTAGTTTTTACCTTGTCTTTAATATACGCAGCGGTGGCTTCTCCCTCCAGGTCCGGATTAGTTGCAAGAATTATTTCGTCAAATTTCTCATTGTCCAATCTTTTCAAAAGTTCAGAAATTCTTAGTTCTTCCGGGCCAATTCCATCAATCGGGGAGATGGATCCACCAAGAACATGATAGATGCCATTAAATCCACCGGACTTTTCGAGAGCAATTACATCAAGCGGTTCTTCTACGACAGCCAAGACCGATTTGTTTCTTTTATCATCAATGCATATTTTGCATATATTTTCTTCCGAAAAATTGAAACATTTTTCACACTTTTTCATACCATCAGAAATGCCTAGCACAGCATCACCAAGTGATTTAATATCTGTTTCGGGCTTAGTCAAAAGATAAAAAGTAAGCCTTGCAGCCGTTTTTGGCCCAACACCTGGTAGCTTTGAAAATTGATCTATTAGATTCTGAATTGATTTAGGAAGCATTGAACGAACAAATTAATAATTAATAAATATTTAGGATTTTATTATTTTTCAATTTAATTTTGACTTTTAAGTTCTAACTTTTGGCTTCTTTTACCGGTTCATCCCAGGTAGCATATTTACATGAAGGATAACGCGAACATCCCCAAAATCTTCTGCCTTTTTTGGTTCGGCGCTCGATTACGTCTCCCTCACCACATTCCGGGCATTTTATTCCGGTTGGGGTGATGATTGTCTTGGTATTTTTACACTTTGGATAATTTTCGCAGGCAAGAAATTTTCCAAATCTACCCTCTTTCAACAGCATTTTTCCACCACATTTTTCGCATTTTTCACCTTCTGCCTCAGACAATTTTTCAGTCTCGCCGTTTTCGGTTATAACTTCAGATTTTTTATCTGCCTTGGTTTCCAATGGGCGGGAATATTTACATTCCGGATAACCACTGCATGCAACAAATTTGCCATATCTGCCAGGCCTAATAAGCAGGATTTTTCCACATTCGGGACATTTCTCCTTAAGCTCTTCAATTTTTACAAAATCTTGTTTTTCAAGCTCTTTACCTTTTATTTCAAGTTCGGCCTCGAATGGTTTATAGAATTCGTCAATTACTAATTGCCACTTAATTTTTCCTTCTGCAACATCATCAAGCTCGTCTTCCATTTTAGCTGTAAATTTATAATCCACTACTTCCGGAAAATGTTCTACTAAAAGATCGTTGACAATTTCACCAATTTCTTCAGGCTTGAACCTTCGCTCATCAAGCCTTGCATAACCACGATCGACAATCGTTGACATTGTTGGTGCATATGTTGACGGACGGCCAATCCCTAAACTTTCCAATTTCTTGACCAATGTCGCTTCCGTATACCTCTTTGGGGGTTCAGTAAATTTCTGATCGGCCAAAAGCTCATGAAAATCCAGATTTTCTTCCTTTTTTAGCTCCGGAATCGTAATTGCTTCTTCCTCAGATTCGTCATCCTTGCCCTCAGTATATACTTTAATAAAGCCGTCAAATTTTATGCTTTCTCCGCGGGCCAGAAAAACCGGCTTACTTGAAATATTGGCTTCGATTTTTGCCTCGATTATCTTAATAACCGCTTCCCGCATTTGCGAAGCAACCGTTCTCTTCCAAATAAGGTCATAGAGGCGCTGCTCTCGGGCATCATAAGAAGCCTCACGCTTGGCAAAATCAGTCGGACGAATCGCCTCATGCGCTTCCTGTGCATGTTTTGATTTGGTTTGATATGCCCTGACACCTTCCGGCAAATATTTTTCGCCGTATTCTTTTAAAATTGTGCTTCTAATCGCAGAGAGTGCATCTGCAGACAAATTCGTCGAATCTGTTCGCATATAAGTGATATGGCCTTCTTCATACAATTTCTGGGCTACGGCCATCGTTTGTTTAGCTGAAAACCCAAGCTTTCTCGATGCTTCCATTTGCAAGGTCGAGGTTGTAAATGGTGCAGATGGATTGCGCAATGACTCACTTTCGGTTACATCCAAAACTTGATAATTTGCTTCATGCAATTTTTTCTTAATGTTGTCGGCTTCTTTTTTCGTCTTGATATCCATTTTTTTCACTGGCTTGCCGCCATCTTCAATAAGAGTTGCTTTGAATTTTAATTCATCGCCCTTTTTTGACAGCAAAACAGCAATAACCCAAAATTCCTCCGGCTTGAAATTTTTGATCTCGCGTTCTCGCTCTACCACAAGTCGAACCGCAACCGATTGAACGCGGCCAGCAGACAAGCCGGATTTAACCTTTTTCCACAAAAGCGGAGAAAGTTTGTATCCGACTAAACGATCAAGAATTCGCCTGCCCTGCTGGGAATCCACCAGGTTCATATCAAGTTTTCGAGGGTTTTTGATTGCTTTCTCGATCGCCGATTTGGTTATTTCTGCGAATGTAATTCTTTTAACTTTCGGGTCATCGCCTTTTATTTTAAGGGCTTCTAGTATATGCCAAGAAATCGCCTCGCCTTCTCGGTCCAAGTCGGTTGCAAGATAGATTTCTTTCGCCTTTGCTTCAGAGGTTTTAATTTCAGAAATAATTTTTTTAGATTTTGGAGGAATAACATATTTGGGTTCGTAGTTTAATTTTGTATTCACACCAAGTTCGCTTACAGGCAAATCTCTGACATGGCCAAAAGATGCCAGGATTTTATAATCCTTGCCCAAATATTTTCCAATTGTTTTGACTTTTGCTGGAGACTCAACGATCACAAGGTTCATTGTACGTTCCTTTGGTTTTTAGCCCCTAAGGGGACCCCTTTGGGGTTATTTTATTAGATTTTCTTCCTGTATCTTCCACCCACATTCTCAATTAAACCTTTCATTTCCATTATTGTCAAAAGAGAATTTAGCTCGATGACATTTATTTTGCTTGACACAAGAATTAAGTCAGCTGGCATATCTTCGCTACCGATAATTTCCAGAATTGACAACTCTTTGTCATTTGCAGGAGAAATCTCTTTGATTTTATCTACAAATTTTATTTTTTCAATATTTAGTTCACCCAAAATATCGTCGATAGACTGGACTAACTTAGCCCCTTTTTGAATCAAAAGATTGCACCCTCTTGATGTTTCCGATGTAATCGGCCCCGGAACTGCAAAAATCTCCCGATCATATTCAAGACCAGCTTCAGCTGTGATCAGGGCACCCGAAATTTCCGCCGCCTCCACCACCAGAATTCCTTTTGACAGCCCCGCAATTATGCGATTGCGTGCTGGAAAATTTTGTTTAAATGCTTCGGTTCCCGGAGGATACTCAGAGACAATTGCCCCGCCCTTTTTAATAATTTCATAAGCCAGCCCTTGGTTTGCGACTGGATAAATTCTATCAAGACCACATCCCAATACACCAATTGTAATTCCATCAGCATCGAGCGCGCCTTTATGCGCGACGGCATCGATTCCTAAGGCAAGACCAGAAATAATGCCAAGCCCATTTTCCGCACACTCTTTACTAAGCCTGTATGCAACGTTTTGGCCGTATGAGGAAAATTTACGGCTGCCCACTATTGAAATTGCCGGAACATTAAAAGCATTGATATCACCTTTTATATACAAAATTATTGGTGCGTCATAAATCTCTCTTAAAATATCGGGGTACCTCTTGTCAAAAAAAGTAAGATAACCGATTCCAAGTTTTCTCAATTTTTTTACTTCCTCGTCGGGATCAAATTGATTTTTCGCCTCCATAAACATATCCTGAAACTTTTCACCATATATTTTTTTTAACTCCCTGCCATCAGATTTCCATAGTTTTTCGGCATCATCGCAAAAAGCAGCAAGCATTTTTTTAATAGTCTGCGAACCAATTTTAGGATGTGAATTTAGAGCTAATAAATATTTAGACATTTAAGTATGTTATAAGTATAATTGAACAGACATTAATTATCCAGGAGTATTTATGGGAGAAACAAGACAACCTTTTGATCCCAATTATCCAAGGGGTCATCTCTTTTCCGAAGACAAAGATTGGAAAGATATTCAACCCGATGAACCGTTAGCAGAAACTGATAAACCTCAATCAGTAGATCATTCCAATGATATTCCTCTGCCCGGGCTCGAACCTGATTCCCCGGATGTACCAGGCGAATCAATTTCAATTCCACGATATTCGGAAGATGATGAAAAATCAAAACCACTTACAGAGGACCAAATAGCTAAACTTAGCGACAAAGATCGCAAGCTGTATGACAGCATTGGCTGGCCAGGGACAGATCAATACGACCAATATCAAAGACGAAGGTTTCTCTAGTAGTATTAACTTTCAATTTTCAAAACTGCTTGCTTCAAAAGTTTTGAATATAGTACTAATCCAACAGCTTCCATGTTGCCGTGTTGTTCGCGACCAAGAATATTCCCACCACCGCGGATTTCAAGATCGGACATTGCAATATTGAAACCTGAACCGAGCTCTGTGTTCTCCGCGAGTGATTGTAGCCTTTTAAATGCATTTACTGATAATTCTTTCTTGTATGTAAAAAGAGAATAAGCTTGCCGATCGGAACGGCCAATACGGCCTCGGATTTGGTAAAGTTGTGACAAACCAAACCTGTCGGCCTCTTCAATGATTAGCGTGTTCACGTTCGGTAAATCCAAGCCGTTCTCAATAATAGTCGAGCAAACCAGAATATCGACATCTCCTTTTGCAAACTCTGCCATGGTATTTGCCAAATCTTCTTCAGACATCTGGCCATGAGCGATTTGGATTTTGGCTTTGGGCAACATCCGCTGCAATTTTTCTCGTGTAGGAATGATTGTTTCCACCCTGTTGTGAAGATAATAAATTTGCCCGCCACGCTTAAGCTCTCGATCAGCAAATTCGACAATGTCAGAATCATTAAATTTCGCAATTTTGGTCTCGATGCTTTTCCGACCTCTAGGCGGAGTATTGATTTCTGAAATATCGCGTATGCCGGAAAGCGAAAAATAAAGCGTGCGTGGAATCGGAGTAGCAGACAAGATCAAAACATTTAATTTTTCTGATAATTTTTTGAATTTCTCTTTTTGTTTAACGCCGAATCTCTGTTCCTCGTCAATAATGACAAGGTCTAGAGATTTAAACCTGACATCAGAAGATAAGAGCCGATGCGTACCAATCGCAATATCAGTAGAACCACTTGAAATTGATTTAACTGTATTCTCCATGTCCTCCTTCGAAAGAAATCGGCTCAATTTTGCAATGTTCACGCCGGTATGTTCCAAGCGTTTGGTAAATGTCGCAAAATGCTGTTCAGTAAGAATTGTCGTTGGGCAAAGATATGCGACTTGATAACCATTGGCAACAGCCTGCAAAGCCGCTCGCAATGCGACTTCGGTCTTGCCATAGCCAACATCCCCGCAGATCAGTCGATCCATCGGTTTCATCGAACTAAGGTCCAAATAAATGTCATTGAGAGCTTTTTTCTGGTCGGGCGTCTCGGTATATGGAAATGTTTTTAAAGCCTCTTTCTCGATGATTTTGTCAATGTTATACGCAGGTTTTTTAATCAACTCCCTTTTGGCATAAATGGCAAGAAGTTCTTTTGCCAACTTAAGAGCGCTTTCATATATTCTTTGTTTGGTTCTTTGCCAAGTAATACTTCCTAATTTATTTAATTTCGGCTTTCGCCTTCCAACCCCGACATAAGGGCTGACCCGATCGATTTCACGGAGCGGAACATAAAGATAATCATCATTGAGATAAGCAATAAATATATATGGTTTAAAAACTTCACCGATCTTTTTTAGGCCGATTCTCCGAAAAATTCCAACACCATGATCAATATGTACAACATAATCATCCGGTTTAACTTTTGTGCCATTTGGGAATCGTAAAATGTTTTCATCAATAATTATTGATGAAACTTGTGTTGTTTTTTCATTTACCGTTGATGTAATCGACTCAACCTGATCACCAAAAAAACTGATTTTACAGACACCTAAACTATTGGTCGGATAAATTGTAAGAAGATCTCCAATCAATTTGTATTCGCCCGGTTCCGCAACCTTCTCCGCTTTCTGATAACCGGATTCTTCTAATTGTATGATTAAATCATACAATTTGTATTTTTTACCAAAACTAATCTCTTCCATATTTGAAATAACTTATGTAATCTGATAATGTATATGCATAATCTTCTTAGTGCTATCTGCGATTATAAGCCTTTGCCCCTCCTTTGGCTAGTCTACCTTAAGACCTACGGTCTTGGGCGGACTCGTAGATAGCACTAAGCATGTTAATAAAAATCTCGTATCAATTACGAGATTTTTATTTATTCGATTTTCCTTTGTGCTATTCTGTATTACAAAATTCTGTGTTCGTTACTTCTTCTCGACTTCGATTCCCATACTTCTAGCAGTGCCAGCAATAACTTTCATTGCAGCAGAAACATCATTTGCATTTAGATCAGCCATTTTTTCTTCAGCAATCTGCTTCAATTTTTCTTGTGAGATTTTCGCGACTTTGTCCTTTTTCGAGTTCGCAGCCCCACTCTGAATATTACAAGCTTTTTTAAGGAGGATTGCCGCTGGGGGGGTTTTCAAAATAAAGGTAAAGGTTCGATCTTCGTAAATCGTAATTTCAACCGGAATAATAGTGTCACCTTTTTCTCGAGTTTGCTCATTAAAAGCTTGGCAAAATTCCATGATGTTTACACCATGTTGGCCAAGGGCTGGTCCAACCGGGGGGGCAGGATTTGCTTTTCCGGCAGGGCATTGCAGTTTTACAATTGTTTTTACTTTTTTTGCCATAACATTTACCTAAGATATTAGTTTTAAGTTATTAGTTAATATTACACTTTTTTAACTTGCAAGAAGTCTAAGTTTACAGGTGTTTCACGACCAAACATATTAACAAGCACTTTGACAGAACCTTTGTCTTGGTTAATTTCTTCAACCTTACCTTCAAATCCCTTGAGTGCCCCATCGGTAATACGAACCAATTCGCCTTCTTTGAAATCGACTTTATACTTTGGTTCTTCAACACCCATTCGTTTCTTGATTCTGCCAATTTCATCCTTCGACATCGGGGTTGGGCGAACGCCGAATCCAATAAATCCGGTAACATTCGGAGTGTTTCGAACAACATACCAAGAATCATCAGTTACAATCATGTCAACAAGGACATATCCTGGGAAAATTCTTTTTTCAACGGTTCGTCTTTTACCATTTCTGATTTCGATTTGCTTTTCTTTTGGAACAATGACATCAAAAATTTTATCAGCCATGCCAAGAGATTCGATTCTCTGTTTAAGGGAATCAGCAACTTGTTCCTCGTATCCAGAATAAGTGTGAATTACATACCAGTTACGCTCGCCAGACTGCTTTAAGGTTAGAAAGCTTTTCTTTTCTTCGTCGGCTTGTGGTGATGGCTCTTCTTCCTTGAGAATCATCTCTTCGGTTTCACTCTCGCCCGAAACCTTATCGACAGAAACAGGCTCTTCAATTTTTTCAATTTTTTCTTCTGCCATAAATCCCCTATTGTTTTAAGGAAATTATATATGAAATTAAACTTGACAATCCCTGATCTATCGCCGTAACTATCAGCACCGCAACTATCGAGGAAACAATGACAATCAAAGTATGATTAATTACATCCTTACGGCTAGGCCAAGTAACCTTATTAAGCTCCTTCCATACTTCTGAAAAATATTTCGGGATCCTATTTATAAATGTCATTTGGACTCTATTTTATTAATTTGAACCTTTAAATACGAACTTCTTGACCCGGCAGTTCGCTTGTATCTCTTCTTTGCTCGGAACTTCAAGATGCGAACTTTGTCCGTTCTGCCAGTTTCTAGAATTTCTCCTTCGACTTTGGCATTTTTTATCTCCGGTTTACCGATTTCCGTTTTTTTATCATCAGAAACAAGCAAAACCGAATCAAAAATGATTTTCTTGTTCTTGTCATCGTAATCAGACATCGGTAGATTGATAGTTGTCCCTTCGGACACCTTGTACTGATTGTTTTTGTAAGAAATTATTGCAAACATCGGTACTCCAAATTAAAAAAGACCTGCGGTCCACTTGGTAAAAGTGTATCATAAGGCCCTAATAAAAGTCAAGTGAATTAACACCCATACCCCTATTTGAAGAATTTTTGTTTTTCTTTCTGATATATACTCTGTATTAAACCAAGTGCACTAAAACTAATAACTAGAGATGTTCCCCCGTAACTCATAAATGGCAAAGGTATTCCTGTAACTGGTAAAAGGCCCAAATTCATTCCGATATTAACTGCTGTTTGAAAAAGAAACATTGCACCAATCCCACATGCCAAAAAAAGTCCGTAATAATCTTTTGAATATGAGGCGATCGAAAAAATCCTAATTATCATAAACAAAAATATTGCCACTATCAAAACTGAACCCAAAAAACCCAGGGCCTCTGAAGTACCAGCAAAAATAAAATCAGTATGTGGCTCTGGTAAAAATTTAAGTTGGCTTTGCGATCCTTGGCCCAATCCTTGCCCCAGAAGGCCACCTGAGCCAATGGAAATTTCTGCTTGTTTTACATTGTATCCATTCCCGTACGGATCGTTCTGGGGATTAATGAAAGTCATCACCCTATTCCGCTGATAAGTTTTAAGTAGTTTTCCGAAGGGAGCAACATTATTTACGGATAAAATAAAGGATCCTAAAAATAAGGCTAGAATTATAAATATTACGGCATACTGCTTGACAGTCGGTTTTGAAATAACCAACAAAATTGTATAAATAAATGCTACAACAAGCGCAGTGCCAAGATCGGGCTCTTTTAAAATCAGAAGTAGAGGTGGAACCATTAGAACAAGTGACCATAAATAATCTTTTATATTGAGTTTTCCCACGCGTTTATAAAAAAAGGAGGAAAGAGCGAATATCAAAGAAATCTTGGCAACTTCAGAGGGCTGAAGCCGAAAGAAGCCAAGATCAATCCACCTGGTAGCCCCCTTTGCCGTTGCACCCATCATGTCTACAATAATAAGAAGCAAAAGCGCCACGAAATAAAAAATCCACCACACATTCTTGAAGCTTCTATAATCCGAAAAAGCAAGCACGAACATCGCCCCAAGACCAAGTAAAGCACATAGACCCTGTTTAAATGCCAAGGTGGCATCTCCGCCAGCATATACTAAACTATAAATTACCGATACGCCAATCGCACACAGAATGATTGGCCCGATAAACAAACCCAGATCAAAATTTTTGAGCTTTGTTAACATGTTGGCCTAAATCATTATTTCAATTAACTTTTGGGCTGTTTTCTCGCCTTTAACGATCCTTATAGCGGACGGATTAGTGTTGAAATATTCAGCAATCGATCTAATCACCGCCTTATTCGCTTTGCCTTCAACTGGTTTTTCGTTGATCCAAATTTTAAAAATGCCGTCATTCTCGAGAATCTTCGGTTTTTTTGAATTAGTAATTACTTTAACTGAAATTATTTTAGTGTTATTTTTTACATTTTTCATCGAGTGCTTCATTTACTAGCCTATCAGCCCTCTTGTTTTGTTCGCGTGGCACGTATGTAAAAATTAATTTTATGTGAAACTTGCACTTGATCTTATTCAACGAATCCAAAAGAATACTTATGCCCTCATTTTTTACCTTGTAATTTCCGTTGATTTGTTCAACTACCAGCTGGCTATCTAGCCGGCAAACAACTTCTGAATCAGGATTGTTGTTGTTTTTTAGCCACTTGCTTTTCTCGAGAATTAGAAGTGCTTTGAGAATCGCACGATATTCAGCCTGATTATTGGTAGTATTGCCGATAAATTCTTTATAAGAATGGATTTCAACTTCATTTTCATCATAAAAAACCACTCCGATGCCTGCCGGACCCGGATTTCCTCTTGCCCCGCCGTCGGTATTTATATAGATCTTCGGCATCAAATTCCCAATCCAACAGCCTTATGCACCCTTCCAAGGGTTTCTGTGGCAATAGGCCAAACTTTATTGGCTCCTTCGTTCAATAATTCCTTGATTTCAGATTCACTTGATATTATTTTGTTGTATTTTTCCTGTATTGGGCGCAAATATTCAATAATGACTTCAGTCAAAGATTCCTTGAATTCCTTGTACCCTTTGCCGACAAACTCCCCTTCGATTGAGCTAATTTCTTTTCCGGTGACCTCGTGATAAATGTTCAATAAATTGGTGATCGCAGGCCTTTCTGTTCCAGATTTAACTTCCGATCCAGAATCGGTAACCGCGCGCATTATTTTTTGCTTGACAATGTCCGCTGTGTCAAACATTGAGATATAGTTGTTTGGGGTTGAAGATGATTTACTCATTTTCTTTTCCGGGTTATCAAGACCCATAATTCGGGCGGATGTTTTTTTAATTAGTGGCTCAGGTATAGTAAATATTTGGCCAAATTTGCTATTGAATCGAATGGCAATGTCACGGGTTAGCTCAACATGCTGTTTTTGATCATCACCAACAGGCACATGGGTTGTCCCATAAAGAAGAATATCGGCCGCCATAAGGACGGGGTAATCGAACAAACCGGCAGAAACCGAGTCAGAATCGCCTCCTTTATCTTTAAATTGGGTCATTCGTTTAAGTTCGCCAATATTTGTAAAACAATTCAAGATCCAGGCAAGTTCGGAATGTTCCGGTCTTTGAGACTGGACAAATAGAGATGATTTTTTAGGATCAATTCCTGCTGCCAAATAAAGCGCAGCCAAAGATATGATATTTTTCTGAAGCTCCTCGGGGTCTTTTGGTACAGTTATGGCATGAAGATCAACAATACAAAAAATAGATTGCTCGGCATCATTTTGAAGATCAATCCATTGTTTAATTGCACCCAAATAATTTCCGATGTGTATTTGCCCTGTTGGCTGTATACCAGAAAAGATCTTCATTTTGATCCTAAAATTAATGTTAAAAAAATAGAATTTAACTTTATACTATACAAGTTCGTATGAAAATTCAAACTATGGGTTATAGTCTCGGCTCTCAACACTCGTTTTGATTTCAGCCTGAGCACGATAATTGGGCAGTAAATTGTCATAATCTTTTGATTGTGCAAAGATCCCTATCCTTACAAATGGCTGCTGAATTCCAGACGAAGCCATAAACCCCCAAAATCTGGCATTGAGGCTTACTTCATTATTTACTATTTCCTCTCTAAAATTTTGGTTTGTGTTCAAATTTATCGTGCCTTTCCATTCATTACTAGAAACTTCATCAGAAATCGTATATTCGCGACGATAAAGGTCATGATCGCCACTTGCAGTCACCAGCGTTCTGTAGAGTATTATTTTACTATCAGTTTTTTTAAGTACTCCAAGAGAATAATAGTTATTTGAATTGTAGTTGATTGTCTCATCTGGGTTTGTTCCGCCTGGCCTAACAATATTTCCAGAAGTCGTGGAAAAACTGCCAGACTGATCGGTTTGGACCAAAAACACATCCCTAACAAGCACATCTGCGGTAGTACCCGCCGTGATTTTTACGCTGCCGTTTGAAAGCCTCACGTCATCTGAAATTTTCATCATAGTACCCCTAGCCTCGGACAGAGAATTTCTGGTTTCCCTAATTTTTGCATTATATGAGGAAGTCATAGAAAAAACAGCTGTTGCCATGATCATAATAATGGCAAAAATTGTCGATGCAATCAGTATTTCTATGAGTGTAAAACCTTTTTTGTGTGAATTTGTCATATGCTAAAAATTAGGATGTGAATTAGTAATAAGCTCGTCAATCAAAACAGACTTGCTATTATTATCGCCCCAGGTTATCGTGCAAGTTGCAATTATGGCATTGTTATTATCGACGGTGATATTATTTCCTAAACCATCTGTAACATTGTCGATATCCTCTGCAGCCTTGAAAATAATGGTTCGCGTAAATTTGTTTCCATCTAGCGGTACTTCTCCAGTGATTCCGGATCCATCTTTTTCAACTAATTTTGAACGATTTGGATAATTGGGAGCCGGAGTAGAACTCGCGGCCTTAAAGTCAAAAACATATTCGGTATTTAGTTTTGGCTTATTGTCAGCAATATTTTCCAATACGAAGGAATTCCATTTTGTAGAGGGGTCATTGTCAATGTAATTGGTATCGCGAATCTGCCTTAACATTTCAATCCCCTGTTGTGCTAAAAATGTGGCTTGAGCTCTTTGCTTAGTCAAACTCAAGTTGTTTAGAACCGTCTTGCCAAGCACAACAAGAGCACCAAGCATGGTGATAATAATAACTCCAGCCAGTAATACTTCTAGCAAACCAAAGCCTTTAGTTTTTGTGACGAGCATTTTTTTCATTGCATAATGGTATTATTTTTTGCCGAATAAGGCTCTGCGGTGACTACGACCCGTTGTTCGCGCGTTGTTCTGTTTGAACCTATAGTAATGCTTGTACTTGGTAAATTATTATTGATTTTAAAATTTCCGGGGTAATAAGAGTATGTAAAACCCAAATCCGATCCGGTACCGAAAACTACATTCATTCCAGTAAAGTCTACAATGTCTTTGGAGTCAGTTATAGAAGTAGGCGCAAGATCACAATCCTCTTTTGTGCTATTGATCTGCCCGTACTGAATATTCATACTTGTTCCATCGGGGTTTTGAGTAAATATAATCCTGGCACAATTTTGGTTTTGTTGGGGATTTTGTGAATATGCATAGGCGCGATCCAGCAGCGCTTTCACCTCGTCTGCCTTTAATACGACTTCCTGCCTGGCCCCAAAATTTTGATATGCCGGAATAGCTGCCGCAGCCATTAACAAAATAATCGCAATCACTATCAATATTTCAATTAATGTAAAGGCTCTTTTTTTAAAACTCATTTTTAACCAAAATTAACAATATTGTCATGGCGCACTAACAAGATTTGAACCGACGAAAAATATTTCTGGATATTCCGGTGATGTATAGGCGCTGGAAAAATCTTTGAGCGATTCAGATGCGGACAGTGCCATCGCTTGCCCTTGTGTATCGCGGAGTGTTTGGCTGAAAAATTTCCTACCATTCCCATCATTTGCGATTTCAAGGTGAGCGGCTAATACATAAGAATATTTCGATGTAAGATAGGTGTAAAAATATTCATTCGGATCCGCATGCCAAGTTACATGGTTTTGGGTATTATCTTTTTGTTTAGGATCTTCCGCCATAGGAAGGGGAATATATCCGTTGAGAAGCCCATTGAGACCGCTAGACCAGCGATTAGTATTGGGTCCACCATCCGGGTTTGACAATGAATTACAGCTTCTTACCCGATACCAATTTTGGCCGGCTGGAACATTTACTGCATCATATGGATATACCCTTCTATCGGCATGAAATGCTTCAATTGCCGCAGCAATTGCCTGAATATCAGCCTTTCTCTTGTTGTCCCGCGCTTTTGCCTGGGCATTGGTATATGAAATGATAATAATTGTTGCAAGAATCCCAATAATTGCAACTACGACAAGCAGCTCAATTAATGTAAATGCCCTTGATTTTGCTAAATGCCGTCTCATCTATTTGTGTGTTTATCTATAAAATAGGCCTTGTTATTGTCATGATCTTGTTGGTTGTAAGAAAAATTTGGCGGATCAGTGGTTGCGGGACCATATCCCCCGCAAATCCCGCCCACAGGGTAAAAAGCGGTGTTTCCGGAAGAAGTCTCAAGACGGGTAGTCAAACAATACTGATTTGGCCACAATATAACCCCGTAAGAATAAATCTCACTTTGATTCCACGATTCAAGTCCATTGTATGAGCTGAGTGCAACCTTTGGATCTTGCGGTAGAGAACTAAGATAGCCCGAAAGCCAATTGCCCAACTTGGGCCAATAGCGAGGGTCTGCAGAATCGTTGACATATGAGGCGAAGGTATCATGATCTGTGTTGGAATACCTATGCTTATCGGCATATCTCATTTCCAACGCACTGGCGATGGACTCGAGATCGACCTTTCTTTTATTATCTCTGGCTTTGGCTTGTGCATTATTATAAGAAATGATAATTATTGTTGCCAAAATTCCGATTATTGCAATAACAACCAATAACTCAATTAATGTGAAACCTCTTTTTCTGTCCATATCCCCTCCTAAATCCTAAAATATCCAAAATACCAATCAATAAAATATTGTCCCCAAATAAGGGCAATCAGCGCCGAGGCAATCAAAAACGGGGCAAATGGCAAACTATCTTTCATTTGTTTCTTTTTAGTAGCTAAATATATTACACCCACTATTGAACCGAGAACAAAGGCAGCGAAAATCAGAAACATCGCTCGCGGATAGCCAACCATGGCACCAACCAGAAAACCAAGTTTGATATCGCCTGCCCCCATCCATTTTTCCCTAGATACAAGCACGAGTATAAGCGGGATCGCTCCACAGATTAATGAACCAATGAGCATATTAGATAATCCAAAATTTCCAAAATACCATGATCCCAAAAGGGCGATTACAAGCCCTGTCCAGACAAATTCTTCCGGAATCAGTTCGGTTTTAAAATCATATACAAAAACGACGGTGAGTATAGAAAACAAAATCGCATAAAAAGCAAATTGCCACCCCAGCCCAAAAATATAATATAAAACTAAAAATAATAGGGCTATCCCCACCTCAACGATTGGATATTGGATTGATATTGTTTTTTTGCAATATCTGCATTTTCCGCGCAAAATAACATAGCTTAAAAATGGGATAAGATCATACCATCTCAGCACCTCTTTGCAATGTGGACAATGTGACCTAGTATAAAGAACGCTTTTCAAATCATCAATACGGAAAATTATAACATTCAAAAAACTGCCAATCGCCAGTCCCACAAGAATCGCTATGATTGGATAAATATACATTAAAAATACTCCTTATTCAATTTTTAAATTAATACCCACAGGGTCCCCCTAAGGGGACCTTTGTAGAAACTAATCTGTTAGCGCATAATTGTAGTTTGCGGGCAACCCAACTGTTGAGGTTGGTGCTGTTGCATTCACTATTTGATATGTGCCCTCAGTGGCTCCCGGAGTAGCCTCACCTTTATCCGAATCTGCTGTATTTTCAAGCTCTGCGGCTAGAGCAAAATCAGCCGGGGTGCCAGCAGTGCCATTGTGGGATAAATACATATACGGATTTGTTCCCTGTGGATCTGCAGGCATTGTCTTAAGATAAAGCCCTCCCGCAATAAGAGCGGCTGTAACCGTGTTTCCAGAAGCTGCCAAAGATTCAAAAGTATCATCAGCGGTAGCAGCCGGGAATTGATCCTTGTCCGTGTTATATTGGGCGAGAGCGGACTTGATCGTACGAAGATCATTTTTTCTTCTCGCATCGCGAGCCTTGGCTCTGGCACCATTAAGCGCTACAAGCACCATAGCTGCCAAAATGCCAATGATGGCGATAACTACAAGAAGCTCAATTAATGTAAAACCTCTTTTTTTCATAAAAACTCCTAATGATTTATTAGTATTGTACTAATCGCAGTTTGATGTTGAGCCAACAGTACAAGTAATAGATGGATACCCCGTAGCAGGAGTTACAGCCATTGCTGTTAACGTCGTTCCATTTAAAGCATTGGTTACCGTGTAGGAGTAACCGTCACTGGCAGCTGTTAATGTTGGCCAAACAACATTTGCCGCATCTGATGATACGCCTGCGGGGATATTGCTGCAGATATTACCAGAGGGGGTTGTATTTGCGTGAGCTGCACCAAGATTTCCACCATCTACCACACAAATAGAAATCGTCTTTAGGGCCTGGTTAAGATTTGAAACTGCTGCAGCTTTTTTGGCGGCCGGCCTTGCATTAGATAATGCAATAATAATGATCGTCGCCAAAATGCCAATGATTGCGATAACCACCAAAAGCTCGATAAGTGTAAAACCTCTTTTTTTCATATTCCTCCTTTAACGCTTATTACAGTCTTGATCGACCCCTCCTAGGACAAGACAGTTTTTTATATTAAAACTACTGAATTTGCGCAATATTATAAATCGGCACCAAGATTGCAAAAATGAGAAATGCCACGCCAAAGCCAATAACCAAAAGCACGGCTGGTTCAACCAGAGTGGAAATGCCCTTAATTTTTTCGGATGTTTCAGATTCATAATATGTTGCAACCTTATCCAGCACCTTATCCAGTTTGCCAGTCTGCTCACCAACAGCTACCATCTGCCCCATAAGTCCGGGAAAAGAAACGTCCTTGGAGAGTGGAACGGAAAGCGGAACACCTTTTTCTACTTCTAAAGCCATCTGCGCGATACTTTCTTCGTAAATTTGATTATTCATTGTGGCACCAGCAATTTTTAATGAATCAAGTATTGGCACGCCAGACGAAATTAGCATTTCGAGCGTACGCGAAAATCTGCTCATGTAAATCCCTTCGGATAATCCTTTAATACCGGGAATTTTCAATTGCCATATGTTTAGTGTTCTGGCTCCCACGTCAGAAACGAGCCAAAAACGAATTCCCAAAACCAACAAGATCAAGATTATCAAAGCTAGCCACCACATATTTGTGAAAAATCCTGAAAGGGCTATCAAAACCCGCGTGGCCACCGGCAATGTAACACCATTCGCCTTAAAAATTACATCTAATTTTGGAATAACCGCAACAAGCATATATACACCAATACCAAGCAGGGCAACAAGTATAAATATCGGATAATAAAGTGCGCTTTTGATCTTGCCCACAAAATTGTTATCATTTTCATATTTATCAGCCAGTTGCGATAATACCACCTCGAGATTACCCGTTGTTTCTCCTGATCGTGCAACAGACACGAAGATTCGGTCAAAAACGTTCGGATGTTTTGCCAGTGCTGTTGAAAAAGCGTAACCTTCTTCGATATCCTTGAAGATTTCATAATAAGCAGCCTTTAATTGTTCATTCCGCGCTTGCTTCGCGACGATACTCAATGCTTTTGACAATGTAAGCCCAGCACCAATCATTGTGGCGAGTTGGCGGGCAAAAACAGCTTTGTCTTTTAGGGTTGCTTTGGAAACAAACAGATTATTAAAATTTAGTTGTTTCCTTTCTGCGATAATTTCACTAGGAAACAACTTGTTTGAAAGGAGCATTTTTTCAGCCGCAAATTCATTCGCCGCTTCTACCGAGCCGGTTACATTTGCCCCTTTGTCGTTTTTTGCTTTAAATAGAAATTTCGCCATATATCAGTTTGTTGTTATTGGTCCGTAGTTTTTAGTTAATTTCAACTGGCTTTTAGTTTTTATATTTAAGTTATTAACTAGCTTAATAAACCATCATCTTAAAGCTCTTCGGATCAAGCGACCATGAAAGCGCATCCTCGAGCGTAATTTCGCCCCTTGATACCAATTCAGCCAACACTTTATCAAGGCTGATCATGCCTTCAGACGCAGAAGTCTGAATCACATTTGGAATTTGATGAATTTTACCTTCACGAATCAAGCTGCGAATTGCAGAGTTCGCAATCATAATCTCTGCGGCCATGACGCGACCACCATTGACTTTTGGAATCAATCTTTGTGACACCACCCCAAGAAGCACTGAGGCTAATTGCGATCTTACCTGTTGTTGCTGGTGTGGCGGAAAAACAGAAACAATACGATCCGCGGTTTGAGCAGCGGAATTTGTATGAAGTGTGGTAAACACTAAGTGGCCAGTCTCAGCCATCGTAAGAGCCGCATCTATGGTCTCCAGATCTCGCATTTCACCCACCAGAACAACATCCGGGTCTTCACGAAGGGCTGATCGCAGTGCACGAGCAAAAGTATTGGTATCCTGCCCGACCTCTCTTTGTGAAATGAGTGATTTTTTGTGTTCAAAAACATATTCAATTGGGTCTTCAATCGTAATGATATGATTGCGTTTTTCGGAATTTATCCGGTCTATCATTGCAGCCAATGTGGTAGATTTTCCTGAACCAGTCGGTCCGGTAATAATTACAAAACCCTGGCTTGGCTCGGTAAATTTCTCTAAAATCGGCGGCATGCCCAGCTCTTCAAATCCCCTAATTTTGCTCGGAATTAAACGAAGCGAAGCAGCTTCGTAGCCCTTTTGGTAGTAAATATTGACACGAAAACGCATTTCTTTGTAACCAAAAGAGAAATCAATCTCCTTTTTCTGTTTCAAAAGAAGAAGAACATCTTCAGATACGATACCCGAAATCAACTCTTTGGCTTTTGCCTGAGTGACTGCTGGCACTTCTGGAATCGAGAACAATTTACCATCTACGCGTAATGTGACCGGAACACCCACGCTAATGTGAATATCAGAAGCATTCTTGGATATCGCATATTCAAGATATTTGCTCATTTCCGGACTTAATTTCCCCTCCGTCATATACCCTCCAAAATAGTACTAAAGAGCACCTATAACCATTATAAATATACGCTTAATTGTAGTCAACTGCTTTTAAGATTTTGAGGTTAACGCTTTATTAGCTGCTTGTTGCACGGAATACTTCATCAATAGTGGTCAAACCCTCAAGTGCTTTAAGTATTCCATCTTGTTTCATCGTAATCATCCCGTCTTTTAAGGCCGCTTCTCTGATTTCGTTCGCCGGCCTTTTCTCAACAGTAAGGGCCTCAATTTCATCTGTCATGCGCAAAACTTCAAATATGCCGATTCTTCCCACATAACCTTGTGAACAATTACTGCATCCCACGCCATGGTAGAATTTAAATTCTGATGGAATTCTTTTTTTGTCTTGTTCGTTTTGGGCTGATATGGCGGATAATTCTTTTTTAACCTCTTCGATAAACGCTTGCGGAACTTTCATTTCCTCTTTGCACTTTGGGCAGATTCTACGGACTAGTCTCTGTGCAATAATGATGTTGATTGAAGAGGTGATCAAAAACGGTTCAATTCCCATATTTGTAAATCTGGGCAAAGCGCCCGAAGCATCATTCGTGTGAAGAGTAGAAAGTACGAGGTGGCCAGTAAGCGCGGCGTGAGTTGCCATCTCAGCAGTTTCCCCATCCCTAATTTCACCAACCATCACCACATTTGGGTCTTGGCGCAGTACACTGCGCAATCCTTCTGCAAAGGAAAATCCGATACCTGGTTTTACCTGGCACTGGTTAACTCCATTAATTTCATATTCAACAGGATCTTCGAGGGTAACAATATTCACCGATGGTTTACTGATTCGATTAATAATTGCGTATAAAGTTGTGGATTTTCCAGAACCAGTGGGGCCTGTGGACAGAATAATTCCGAATGGTTTTCCGATCGCCTCAATAGTTAAATCAAAACCACGGCCGATCATCCCCAGGTCTTCAAGGGAAAGAATGCCCTGATCTTTGTCTAGGATTCTCATCACAATCTTTTCGCCATGCACCGTAGGCAGTGAAGAAACTCGAACATCCACCTCTCGATTCTTAAATGTAACGTCAAACCTTCCATCCTGCGGAACTCTTGTTTCATCAATTTTCAGTTTTGACAAAATCTTCACACGGCTCGTAATCGGAGGATGCAAAGACAACGGCAATCTGATAATATCTCTCAAAATTCCATCAATTCTATATCTGACGCGCAGATCCTTTTGTTCTGGTTCAATATGAATGTCAGATGCGCGCTCAAACAAAGCGAAATTTATTAAAGCAGCAACTATCTTGGGTGCCGAAGAATTCTTGATATTGCTTTTTAGGCCCTCGACATCAACAATATCTCCTTTAAGATAGGCCCCGATGTTTTTTTCGCTTTCTTCCACGCTTTCATCAGTTTTTGGATTTTTTTCAAGCTCTTCCGTTGCAATTTCGCTGATATCAGTCTTTGATTCGAGATCAGGATTATCACTTGGCTGCTCACCATTTTGCCCTGCAGTCTTATCTTCAACGCCATCGCCAGTTTTTGATTCAGTCTTTGTGGGTGATTTTATATCTTCCGGGGCAGTAATATTGCCAACCGCAGCTGTTTCTCCGCCTGGCTGAGCCCCAAATGGGGCAACGATTGTCTCTTTTTCATCCCCACTCTCTTCGCTGTCAATTCTAATTACTGGCGTTACCTGAGAAACGGGCTCCTTTTTTCCAAGAAAAGAGCCAAACAAGCTCGAAAGTGTAATAATTTCATCACCAGATGATTGCTTTTTTTCAATAACTTTTTCTTTGGTTTTTTCTTCTTCCACCTCTACTTTGACAGAATTTTCTTTTTTATTCTCAAGCTTTTTCTTGTATGCCTCGATCGCATAGTCGATATCTTCGCGAGAAGTGGCAAAAATTTGAAAATTAATTTTGTTAGCATTCTCCAAAGATTTGATGGCCTTGTGCAAAGCAGTATCATCTGGGTTCTCTGCTGCCAGAGCGAATGAATTATCCGTTTTTTTGTAAAAAACAACTACCCGATACTGCTCAATAAATGAAAGCGGAAGCTTGCCCAGATATTCCGACCTTATGTCCTGATTTCGCAAAAAGACCGTCGGATAACTTCCGGTAGACAATAAATCCTCAAACTTTCCCTTTTGGTCGTATTGTTTTAACGCCTCCAAAAAATCTGATTTTGCGGTTATATATAAATCTAAATTCAAATGCCTATCTTCGATAATTTTTTGAAGGCCCTTGTTGAAATTTAGAGACAATTCCGTGGGATTGGCAACAGCAAGCTGCAATGATCCCTCCTTAAGCCCAAATGGGATCACAGAAAATTTTTCTGCAACTGATTTCGGTATAATACCAAAAACATCGTGTGGAATTTCAAAATTCTTTAGGCTGACATATGGGATTTTCAAAAGAATACTATACGCTTTGTTTATGGTGTCCGAACTGACAATACGATTTTTCAAAAGAAAATTTTCCACATCTCTATTGGTTCGGTATTTTTTCTTGAGTTTGGTTGCGTCAGGTGCGGTTAGTAATCCCTGCATTACAAACACATCCAAAACAGACTGGGTAATAGAATTATAATCCAATCCATTCAAAAAATAAGAGTTTTTTGAAACTGTTTGTGACATTGTATTCATTTCTCTTATTCCGGATTAGCAAATGGGTTTGCTTTGCCCATTTTTGTAGTTGGGTCAGGAAGCGGTATTCCGGCATTGTTCTCACGACCCTGAACAAGCGTCTCAGCTTCATCCTTAACCCCGGAGATGTCAAGAGTAATATAAGATGCCGTATTTTGTACCGAGATGCTTGAATTATTTTTCCAGATCATGTAAAAACCAACGATAGCGATCGTGAGAAATATTAGGCTTAAAATTAAATTGAATGTTCTTTTCTTCATTGTGTCTCCCCCGCACTAACACTTCCTCTGGTATAAACCTCCAGGGTATAAGATGCCGATATGATATTTTCTTCCGGAGAAGTCATTGATAGCGCCTTTATGCGCATAAATTTAATGCTTTTTTCGATCGTGTCGGTAAATGCGCTTATGTTTTCAAAAGAACCGGAAACTGAAAAACTTACATTCAATAGATTTCCTGCTGTTACAGTTTCCGCCCCCTCGCCCTCTGTGGTGGAGATTGCAGGAGCAATGTCTATGGATGGAACAGCCAATGAATTTTTTGTAGCCATTGCCTCAATTTCAGAAATTAAATTCGGCTCATCATTGTCGGATGGAACCGCGATCAAAAGCTCATTAATGGTATCCGATATAGAAGATAAGCTGCTCTTTGCCTCTTCGATCGAAGCAATTTCATTTTTTGCATCCGAGACTTCTGCCGATAATTTCTCTGCTTCAGCCTTGTTGTTAGAATACGATGGAAGAATAATCTTCCACGATATCAAGAAAACAATAATTGTAAGAATTACTGCGATTGAATTTGAAGCCATTTTGCTGTTTGTTTGTTTCATGATAAATCCAATTTTATGGCGCTACTTCCGGAGTTATGTTTTCTGTGTTCACACTATCTCCGTAACCATAGGTTGAGCTGCTATCAGTCCCGGAACTATCCGTTGTGACACTGCTTGATGTTGAAGCAGGTGTTGATTCGCTGGTTTCAGTTTCAGCATTTGATGACGTAGTAGTAGAAGAAGATGTGCTGCTCTCGGTTGTGACTTCCTTTGTCGTATCTAGCTTGAAGGAAACAGAAAATGTTACTTTTTCGTTTGGCGGCGCATCCTCTGCCGTCGACATGGAAACGCTCTTTAGCTGAAGATCAGAAACTTTGTCGTATGATTTAAGCGCAAGCATAAAATCTGCAACGGTGCGATATGATGCGGTAGCGCCATCTAGGCTAGCTGTTCCATCGGAAGTGAGAGCGATCGTTGAAATATGAACATCCTTCGTAAAATGCAAATACAAGTTATCTAGAACCTTTTTCTTGCTTTCCTGCTGAGTGGAAACTTGAGATAGGATTGAAATTACATTTTTAAGTCCAGTAACGTCATTGATAACTTTTTGATTTTCCACTAAAGCTAGGGTTGCATCCGCGGATTTTTTTTCGCTTTGCTTTTCGGAAATTGTAGTCTTAAGCGATGCGTCCGAAAACCAGATAAAACCCAAAAATAAAACCGCTACAACAAAAGATAACCAGACAATCAGAGACGAAAAATCCGTTTCTTTTCTGTCGGCAAATTCGACTATTTCTTTACCACTTTGGTTATCGTGTACACCCGGTTTTTCTTCCGGCATCTCCCCTCCGAGGGCAATGTTATATCATCAAAGATAATTGTAACACAACTTTCTGTCTATACAAATTTTATATCACATAAAATCTCAATGCAATACCTAAAAGTTATCTTTCGGACGCAACCGGCATATTGAAATACCTGAATCCGGGCGGCCAATTGCCCGAAAGATTATAATCATATGCAAATCTGATATTTACAATATTAATACCTCGGCCTGATGAATCCAAAACAATAAAGTCTCTCGCAACATACGAACCGTTCATCGTTACATTTTGAGTAAAACCAGTGGTGTTTTGAATTCTGATAGCTCCCAGGGCAAACATCGCAGCCGTTATTTTGCTGTTGCTATAAAGGCGAACATTTCCAGTGCCATTAACAATGATTCCGAGCGAATTTGACGGATTCTGAGAATCCTCAGGACTAATATTCACTCCATCTTGGATAGTCAAAGTGCCATTAATAATGATTGTTCCACGCCCGCTATATGTAATCGATTGACCAAGGTTAACATTGCCGTTTACAACCCATATTTTCCCTTCGGGATATTTTTCAGTGTTATTTCCGCCTACTCCCCCGGTGTAAAAAGAGCTGTAATCATCCGCCTGCAGATGCCAACGCAGACCCCCGGCCAAATCTGCCGGAGCATTTATCACTTCTGCTTCTCCCGCAAGATCATTTATCCGATTTGTATATGAAGATCTCTGGCTTTCAGCATAGGATGCTTGCGCCTCAGAATTTAGCGTGTAATTTCGGATATTCCAACTGGCGTTTCTGTTTGAGTTTAAATTCAAATTTTTACCATACACTTGAAAATTATTCAGAACATCTGCACTACTATAGATATCTCCCTGGACAGATAACACTGGATAAAAAAGCGTCGAAATTTCAAGCCCCGTTGAACCTCCAATTTTTGTGCGACTAACCATATTCCGAATCGATGAATTTGCAGGATCAAGGCGATAGCAATATGGGTTGGTCGTGATTTTATCCCAACAATATGCCGCGCCCGGAGAGACTAACATCGATTGATTAAACCCGAGTAGATAATTCTGGTCAAAATTAATTACTGCTTCGTTGCCGTTCATTCCGGAATAATAAACTTGGCCACTATCTTTTGTGACTGTTAAATTTCCAACCAAAACTTGCGGAAGCTGATATGATTCAGCAAAAGCATTTGCCGGTATAAGCGCAAATACCACTAATAACGATAGAAACAAATATATTCTAACTAATCTGGTCATGATCGCTCTGTTAATTAGTATGTTCGAACCTGGCAATAATATGTGATTGGGGAAGTAAGTGGGTTCTGGCCATTATTCGCCCATTCTACAAAATCTCCAGAATTTGGGTCGGCGCTTGCAACAAATGTTCCGCCATTTAAATAAGCATCAAACCCAAGGCTACTGCTCCCTGTTATATCCGACGGCTCGCATCTGTATCGGTAGGTATCACTTGGAATTCGCAAAAGTTCATCATCTACCGTTGCAACGCCCGTCATATCGCCAATTTCAATGGACACTTGAATTACATCCCCTAGCTGCAGCGCATAGGGATTAAAAGCAGCCCCAGACCCCTGCCTATTTATCGGAACCAGTTTTTTGCGAATATTAAATTGCGGCCCACCTGTTACAACTATTAATCTGCCATCTTGCCCATCATAAACTTTATCCCCATCGCTATTATTGATTGACCAAGCCCCATTCTTGCTGCCCCTGGCTCCACTCACTCTCGAAGCTGTTCTAATAGCACTTGAATCAAGATTGGAGTTTGTATATTGAATAAATATGTAACCCCCGCCTCCCCCAGACGATCCATCAATGTTATACAAAGGCACAGAAATCAAATTACGGTTGCCAGTGATTGGAATCTCTTGGGCAGATGCTGAAAATACTCCGGACAAACCAACGCCCACATTCAAAGTTGAGACCCTAATATTAATACTTCCCCCAGCTCCTCCGGCATAACCAGAGTCATTGTCATAAGGCTGCTGCATAGAACTGGTCCATCTTCCCTCAGCAAAAATTGCTCTTGAAGATTGAATGGCTAAAACTGATGAATTTATTTCTAATAAACCACCACCGTCACCACCACCATTCCAGCTTCCAGTATATCCGCCCCCAGAACCAAGACTACTTGGATTATCAGCTGGTCCCCCGTATGTGTTATTTGGCCAATCTGGCGGTTTGCGCCACGTATTACCTCCACAATTTAACCCACTATCACCGGCCCCACCTTCTCCTGCATGCGACCCAGCACTAGCAATTGCGGTACACCCACCATTCATTGAAATACCTCCGCCTGGCGCTCCATCAAACGAAACGCTACCTCCCCTAAGGCGAGTTGAACCATAATTCGGTTGAGTCCCAACACCCCAAGCACCCGCATACCCAGATCCGGTTGCATCAATTTTTCCACCGCTTCGTATTAAAATTGTGTTGGCCACATTGAGATGTAGGCCCGCTGGATTGTTATTATAATTATCCGCATATGCTTGATCCAACGCATTCCAATTAATAGTTCCCCCATCATAATGCGAGCCTAAAATATTGTAGCTTGGAATCGCGCCACCTTTGTCATCCCAAGTACCAAGTGGATCGGCTACTGGGGTAGAGTTTTGCCCCCATCCTTGCCACTCAAATTTGAAGGTATCATCGTTGTGGTATGCATCCCATTTGCCATAAGACTCGCCGGTTCCTCCATTGGAACCAACAGGACTATCGAGCATTCTTAAATCTTGCCTTAAATTCATGTTACGCTTGTGTCCAGCCAGAACCGCATTAGAAAAGCCAGATCCCATATTAAGGTCATATTGTGGAATAGTCTTTTCGGTATAGGCAGAAATATAATAGTCGAAATCCATTCTTCTCACCAAAGATGTATTTACAGTTCCATCTTCATTGGAGCCATAGAAATTACTCAGAGGCATAGCTACAGCAGCCACAGCAACGCCATATGGGGACGAGGGATTGAGCTCGATATAATTCAACCAGAGTTGTGATGATCCACTGACTTCACCAAAATAAATTTTAACCGGCACATAAGTAGTGGACCCAGTTCCGGTCATTAAGGTTCTTGTGCACGCATCAAGGCCATAGTATCGATTCGCTGGTGATCCATTGCCAGCATTATCGCCATATATTGGCCAACTAGCCGATAATGAGTCACTATAAATAGTATGCCAGTAAGTAGTATCAACTGTTGTAGCGGGTGCGCTACACGAAGCGTCGGTTCCGACTTCGATTGCCATCGCATCATCAAGTTTTCCTCCGGCCGCTTGAGGAAATATAAGATTTGTACCTGTTAATTTTATGAAACCTGTCCAAACCACTCCCCAATAATCAGATGAATATGTGGGGCGATTCAAATGCCCCGTTCTATCTGCATATGCTTGGGTTAATGTACCATTATTTGTAACTGTCAAGTTATTTAAATTTACCGATCCCTCTGCCATCAATGTTGCGAGTCCAGATGTACTGCCTACCGTAAGGTTTGTGTTTGAATCCACTGCAAAACCGGTATCAACATTGTAGAATGTGCTTAAAAATCGCTGGTCGAGCTGAGCATCATTCATTGCCGGCAAAAAAGGAGATTGGTATGTATAAATATGTCCGTCAGTTTTCAATAGGTACGAACCAGTTTGAATTGTAACGTCATTACCGGTTTGCACTATCGCTGCCCGCGTCTTGCTCGCGCCGTTCATCATATTGGTCACAATGGCAAGCCCAGAAAATATCACAAGCAAAATAAGCGCCACATACGTGAAAATTCGCCTGCGATTTATACGATCAATTATCGAGATCTCTCTCATATCCCCTCGCAATAAATATATCTTATGAAATTTTGATTACAACGATATTATAAACACTACGGAAAAACTATACAACTCTTTTTAATTTCTTCTTTGCCTGTTCTATTTGAATTATTGCCTTGACGATGTCCTCATACATTTTATATCGGCTTTTTATCCCGGCCCAGATATCATCATTCTTTTCTTCCTTAATTACCTGGGTTAAACCGTGCAAAACCACAATCTCACGCCGCTCCTTTGGAACAGCCGCCGTAATCAATGCATCAACGCCGAATCTGGAATGTTTAATTTTTGCAAGTGGAGGCAAATTCTTCCGCCAAATCACACGTTGGCCGGAGATTGCAGGAAATGCCCTATTGGCGATTTTTGTGGTTGTAAGCTTATCAATATTGAATACACCAAGCGAAAGATCAGCCGTTTTCATAAATGCCACCGGTCCCAAAAGCTCCAAAATATGCCCCTCTGTTAAACCAATCAAGTCGGCATCCAAAAACAACAAAAGCGGATGGTGCGAATGTTTAATGCCATTATATAAAGCCATTCCCTTGCCGCCATTTTGTTTGTTTTTAAGAAGGCGTACATTTGAATATTTTTTAACAATTTCGCATGTTTTATCCTTTGAGCAATCATCCACAACAATTTTTTCATCAATAAAATCAAGCGGAGCGACTACGTCGAGAACTTTGCGAATATTTTTTGCTTCGTTGTATGCACAGATAATCAGTGAAATTTTTTGTTCAAATTTCATCGCAGACTAATTATACCAAACTATAAAATAAAAATCAGTTTTTGTCGTATAAACGCAGCAACTCCCACAGACTGGCTGCGGGAGTTGGAGATCTGCCGTTCCCCGGAGGGAACATTACGGCGCGTAGCTGGGGGGAGTGAGATGGCCAGCAATGGTCGTCCCGTTGTTCGTAGTGACGATGTCACCCTCCGCGGCGAAGTTGGCGGCGAGGCACGCCGCCGCGCCGTCTACCGAGATGTGGTTGCCGTCCATGGCGACCACCTCCATCCACCAGGAGCCCTCCTCGTACTGCATCAGAAGATAGGGCTGGGTGCCCTGGCCCAGGTCCAGACTCCGAAGAGCCAGAGACAGGATCTCCTGGCTAGGCCGGATAGGGACCGACCCGACCTCGACATCGGCAGTGTTGTAGACCTTGATCTGGCCGTTGCCGGTCCCGTCGCGGGACATGGTCAAGTACGTGATGCCATCGCCGCTGTCGAGGCGAGCGATGTTGCCCAAGCCGTCTGTGGCCCACTTCACACCCGCCGTCGGGAAGGCCGGGTCCACGCTTCCGCCTCCGCCACCACCACAACCAGTCGAGATGAGGATCGCCACCAACATGGCGACCAGTCCGACCAACAACATCCATTTGCGCATGTTCATCACCTGTTCCAGGAGTTCGTACACCATGTGGCGGCATACGTATTACAGCGCCATCAAACTAGCATATATTCAGCAATTTGTCAATAATAGATAATTATTTTCTGCCGTTATGCTACCGGCCACAAAAAATTCTTCAGCCAAGCCAATCAAAAAATTTCCAACCATCTGGCTGGAAATTTTTTGTCAGACTTGCATACCTTTGTATATCCGAAACACAATGGATAAGCATTGTGAAGTTGTTTTTAAAGCTACTTTATCCTAATAAAAATAATCAGCTCTAAACTGATTATTTTTTGCAGAAAACATTGGAAGATACTGGAGATTGTCTAGCGGTAAAACATTTTTAACGACAATACGGTACTTTAAAGACTAAAGTACTTGTCAAGTTCCTTGATCGCTGACCTAAAAGCTTTTCCCCTATGATTTATTTCTATTAAATCATTTGGGTCGAACTCAGCATTTGTTTTTTTATAATTAGCATTTTTTGATAAAAATATGGGTGCGTATCCAAAACTTTTTGTTCCTTTTGGCTCGAGTGCGATGCGACCATCCCACCTTCCTTCGGTTGTCTTAACAAATTTGGTTGAAGGATCATATATAGCAACATTGCAGTTATAATGACAACCCCGCATACTCATCGGAATCTCATTCATCTTTGACAGAACTTTTCTGTTATTTGCCTCGTCTGTTCCTTCTTCCGAATAACGGGACGAGCATATTCCCGGTTCTCCACCAAGAGCATCAATGCAAATTCCACTATCATCAGCAAGCGTAGTCATTTGCAAATTGTCGCCAATTACAATTGCTTTAATTAGCGCATTTCCTTCAAAACTTTCTGCATTTTCCTGAACCTTAAGATCAGCAATCTTGTCTTTATAATCATAAAGGAATTTCAAGTCATAATTTGAGTTCTTAAAAATCTCCCGAATTTCCCTTGCCTTACCTTGATTCGCAGTGGCGATTAAAATTGTTTTTTTCATAAATTATTATTTAGGATATTGTTGGCTAATATAGTATCAGAAACACAAGTTCAATTCCAGCCATTTTTTAATGACAAAATATCCAATCTGTAGGTGGATATCTTTGGCAATGTAAATATGCAAAGTTAGAACTTGTTATAATGCCGCATAATCAAAACGGCCGCCCCCGAAGAGGCGACCGTCTGATAATACACCGGAAACGCTCCGGCGCGACTCACTAGCGAAGGCTGAGGTAGCCTTGCTTCAGTTGCTCGTGAGAGATGGTGATGGTGGCGTACAGCACCCGGTTCTCGTCGATCAGGCTTCCGGGATTCTCGAAGTTCCAGGACGGCAGCCAGAGCAAGTTGTCCACGTAGTACTTGAAGCGAACCACAGGGGGGCCTTGCTCGCTGGTCAGGACCTTCACCCTCTCCATCGGAAGAGAGCTAACGAAGGTTGGCACATCTCCCCCGCTTTGGTTTTGGGGAAGCGACCAGCAGAAGACATAGCTGACTCCTGGCCGAGACTTTCCCTCGACGCTGCCCTCGACGTAGCCTCCGAGGAAATTGCCTCCCCCGCTTAGGCTTCCACTGAGGTCAGACTTCTGGCCTTTGCTCACCAGCGGGTTGAAGACCAGTGGATGGGGCCCGAGCAGATGGTATCTCTCCAACTGCCCAATGTTCCACTTCACCCATCCAGTATCTCTGGCAGACTTCTCTCTGGCCCGCTTGATGGCAGAGTCATAGAGTTCGAAGTTACCTATCCGTGGGTTAAAGCTTCGTTCCCAGAAGTAGTCGGGCGTGTCGAGCCTGACTTTCAGCCAAGACTTGTCCGCGGGAGTCAGCCCCTTGGAGCAGCCTACAACTGACACACCTACCAACAGAACCAACAACACGACAGCGATCTTTCGCATCTTGATCGTCCCTTCCTGGATATCGGTCTAGATTTGTGTTTCAGAGCTTAAACACAATAACACAATATTACAAATATGTCAATTATTAACTTCATTGAAGTTATATAAATATAGAACTCAACAAAAAATAACCAGCACTAAACTGATTATTTATTGGCAGGATATAGCAACTGAAATCAGAAACTTTTATTTGAGTGCAAATGTTCTATATTAGTTTCTTTTCTTTTAAATATCTTAAACCAACGAGACCCGTTGCCATGTCTGTCAGCTCTCCGGAAAGCAAGTGTTTCTCAAATTCATTTAAACTTAGTAATACTACTTCGACAAACTCAGTTTTTTCATTTTCTGGTTCTTTCACTTGTTTGCAATTTAGTGCTATAAAATTATGAAGTTCGGTATCCGAATAAGCACACTTATAAGCCTTATTAACAAGGTAAAATTCTCCTGTATAACCAGTTTCTTCCAGTAACTCTCTTTTTATCCCATCAACCGGATATTCATTATTATCGATGCCTCCACCAGGTAGCTCAAGCAATATTTTCTCGCACCCAGGTCTAAATTGTCTCGCTAGAATTATTTTTTTATCTTCAGTAATCGCCAGCACTGCAGCAACAGGGCCCTCTTTCTTTATATGATAATTCTCAACTTCTCCATCAGGCATGCGAAAAGTTTTTTTGATAATTTTTCTAAAACCAACCTTAATCGGCTCTTCCTCTTTTATTTTTTTCCACCTTATACTCATTATTCTTTCTCCTTTTTATCATTTACCAATATCACTCTAGCAAATTCACGCCAATTGTTCTAACAATGTATTACCTATACAAAAATAACCACTCATAGAGTGGATATTTTTTGGCGAAGAACAGCGAAAGAAGTTAGAACTTGTAAATTAGTGCCCCGTGATAATAATTGATGGAAATGCTGTTTTAAACAGCTCCAAACGCTCTTTGGATTTTTCGATACTTTCGTCGGCGTACTGCTTAATTTTTTTCGATATCTCATTGCCCTTAATGCCATTCACTTTATAATCCGATAATTGCACCTCTGTTATATGATCCCAAATTGGGAAACTTACTTTCTTATTGATAACATCATCGGAAAATCGCTTAGAAATACTCTGATAATAAAATCCCCTGTCAAATGGATGAAAATAAACTAGGCAGATTTCATCGGCATGCTTGCCAAGAATTCGTTGCAAAACCGTAGGATCGGCAATGGCCGAATCTAAAGCGATGTTTGAAACGGCTAGCATATTATCAATAAACCCTTTGGCTGTAGTTTCAAAAGATTCTTGCCATTCCTTTGGGGCAATCCCGCCATAAACAGTAAAAGCTTCTTTGTCTTTTGCCCCAAATTTATTCCTCACGCTTTCCCGAACGATCAGATCAAATTCAATATGCTTATAGTTTAGACTTTCTAGCTCCCTGGCAAATGTTGATTTGCCCGTACAGGTTTTGCCACACAGGACAACTATTTGTGGTTTTTCGCAAATTATTCTTTCTTTCACTTGATTTGTAGTCAATTTCATTCTTCTAGTTTAGCACTTTTTTATTTTCTTCTATCAATTGGGTTATATTCCCGAGTGCCATATACAAAAAATCACTAGTCCCAGACTAGCAATCTTTTGGCATGGGCTAGAGGAGGATCTCACGTCGGCTATTCGCCTCCCTGGATACCCTCGGTTTCCGGCTCCTTCCGACATCGGGAGACCAAATGTTCTCCCGACCCCACTTTGTTCGACTCCTCTAAAAACCAAAAGCCATCCCGCATAGTCAATCTTTGATTGGCGACGTGGGATGGCAGGGGCTAGAGGAGTCGAACCTCTGACTAGGGTTTTGGAGACCCCTATTATACCGTTTAACTAAGCCCCTAAATGAGTCGTAAGCCCATAAAGTTGAGAGTCTATAAAGTAATTCAACAACTTTATGGACTTTAAAAACTTTACAGACTTTTGACTACTTTGTTTCTTTATGTAACGTTGATTTTTTGCACTTTTTGCAATATTTTTTAAGCTCGATCCTTTTGATCACATCTTGGCCTTTTAGCCTTTTTTCAGTGTGATGGCCGCGCTCTTTGCAGACTTCACATTCAAGCGTTACAATTGTTCTTGCATCTTTTGCCATAATTTCCTTTCGAATATTTCGATTGATTTTATTATTGAGGCTCCTCGACAGGCTCGGAGTCATTCGACTCATCTGGTTTACCATGAGCGAACAGCTTTGTTGTGAGTCGAATGGAGCCACCTGTCGGATTTGGACCGACGACCTACTGTTTACAAAACAGTTGCTCTACCACTGAGCTAAGGTGGCATGGTGCTGAGAGCAGGATTCGAACCTGCGAAGGCCGGAGGCCGACAGATTTACAGTCTGTTGCGTTTGACCGCTTCGCTATCTCAGCAAGATATTAATTTGTAGGCTCCTCGACAAGACCCAACGGGTAGCCATTGGCTCCTTCGGCTCGGGTCTCGGAGTCATTCGACTCATATGTTTTACTGTGAGCATGTCGCTTTATTGAATGGTTTACCATGAGCGAGGAAAGGAATGACGGGTCGAATGGAGCCGTTGAGCGGACTTATTCCCTCGACCTACTCCTTACCATGCCTGTCCGCCTCTGGCGGAGAGTTGCCCCCACCGATGGAGCCGACATCGGGAATCGGACCCGAGACCTCATCCTTACCATGGATGCGCTCTACCAACTGAGCTATATCGGCATACATCGGCCGGGGTAAATCTACCAAACCCTAAGGGTCCCCTTTGGGGCTGAGCCACAACGGCACAATAAATACAAAAATAACATTGAAATTATACCGCAAAATCCTCTCTTTGGCAACCTTACACTCCCCTGTACGCCTGAGAGTGAGCTCTCTGCTTTTCCTCCGCCTCCATGGCAAGTTTTTTATACTCTAAATTGTCAATGTCAAGCGACGCAGCACGCTTCAGCGCTTTTGCTGCTTTCGCAAATTGCCTCACTTCCATATAGGCCTTGCCAAGGCCAGCTTGCCATTCGGCATTATTACGATCGTAATTGACCGCTTTTTGAAAATTTTCTATTGCATCAGTATATTTTTCATCTTTATAATAAATTTCGCCCAAGATCGCGTAAGCAAATCCGTTATCGGCATTGCATTTAAGCGCGGTTGTGGCAGCTTCTTTTGCCTCTTCATAATTTTGTTTTAATAATGCAACCTTGCCCACAAAAACATATGCTTGGTCACATTTTTTATCTTTGCCGATCGCATCGATCGCCTTTTCTTCGGCTAATTTAAGGTCGCCTGCCCTAAAGGCATCATCTGATTCATGGAGCATTTGCGCAACCTCAGGGTCTTCCACAAAATACGTGGCTTGCGCATCCTCGATTTCTTTTGGTGAGATGATATCACGCTGGCCAGAAATAATTGCTTCTTCAATACCTTTTTCAGCCTTCTCGCGCCTTTTTGACAAGATTTTTTTTAAAAAATTCATATTAATTCCTTTTGTCGAGTTATCTTTGGCAATATAAATAGATTCATTTCCTGTTTTTGAATAATTTCTAAGAACAAGAATTAATACTATGGTAACGCAAATTATTATGCCCAACTCTAACAACTTACCTCCACAATTCCCCCATCCTCATCAAGTTTAACTGAAACACAATTTTTGAAAATATTTTGGCTAATCACCTTCCCTTTACCCTTTGATGTTTTTAATTCATCGCCGATAGCCGGCATCTTCGCTTTTATTTTTTTGTATTCTGGTAGTTCATATTTAAGGCAACACATTAGCTTACCACAATTTCCAGTTACTCTATTTGATCCCATTTGTGCCAAACTCTGTTCGTAAGCCATGTCTAGTGTCACACTTTCCAAATTGCCTTTAAGAAAACGTTTACAGCAAAGCTGTTGGCCACATCTGCCAACTCCGCCAATATGCCTCGCTTCATCCCTGGCACCCACCTGCTGAAGGCGAATGATTTTTTTGAAAGTATGCGCAAGATCAGAAACTAGCATTCGAAAATCTACTCGGCTTGGTGCAGAAAAATAAAAGGTAAGCTTTTTCTCGTCATACGAAAGGTCAGCATCCAAAAGAACCATTGGCAATTTGAATTTGTCAATTTTGTCTTGGCATTCAACAATATATGATTTTGCTTCCTTGGAAAGTGCAGTAATTTTCTCTCTATCAGCATCGCTTAATTTCCGTATAAAGATCAGCTCGCCCAGATTATCCTTTTTTGTCCCGGTCTCATCCCCGGACTCGTTTTCCAAACTAATTTCCGAAGGAATAATAAATCCTAGTTCCGTGCACTGGTCAGACTCGACCAATATATTGTCGCCAATTTTTAGTTTATGTGCTCCGGCATCTACTTGATAGAACTGCCCGTCGCTTTTAAGCTTAACCGAATATTTTGCCATTTTATTTCCTTATCAATTTGCGGTTTTTTAAAACCAATGTTTCGATTGCCAATTTCGGATTAGCATTGCTTTTTATCTGACTTTTCACCTTCTCTGTTTCTTTCAATAATCTGGCAGCATCAGCAGTTTTTAAAGACAGAAGTTTCTCTCTTGCAAAGTATTCTAAAGTATATATCAATTCATCAATTTTTTCATCCTTGATATATAATTCAATTGTATCCGAAACATCTTTGAAATTCCCTTTCAGTTTTTGGGCCAACTCGCCATCATAGCTTGAACTGCCGCCCCCGGAAACTTGAAAGTTTTTAACCATGCAGCGAGAGACGATTGTCGGGAGCAAAGCTCGCAAGAAGGCAAATAATATTATTACAGCGTCTTTCGGCGGCTCTTCAAGCGTTTTTAAAAACGCATTTGCTGATTCTTTGTTGAAAGTTTCAGCGCAAATAACCGCCGCAATTTTTGCCTTGCCCTCAGGTGAAAGATTCAAAAAATGAATTAATTCTCTAACCTGTTTGATCGAAATAATATTTTTTTTACCAAGTGACTCTTCTGGCCGGATAAGTAGAATATCAGAAATTCCCGGCCTAAGAGTATCTGAAAAATATTTCAATATATCTTCAATTTGGCCTTGCGATGTAACATAAAATAGATAGGAAGACGCTTTTTTGGGCTTACCGATCCCCGCAGCAATTTTTTCAATAAAATTTACACCTTCCATTAATTTTTACACTAGCAAATTAAGGCAGGTTTCGCAATGGACAAGAGATCGTTATCTTGATAATATCGAGATAACATAAATTACGAATTTCAAATTTTCAAATTCTAAAATTTTTGGGAAATTGATCATTGATGTTCGAAAATAATTCAGGATGATGAGTTTAGAATTTAGGATTTTTCTCAGAAGGAGAATATGTCTGGCTCAAAAGTGAAAGAATCAGATCTTTCCGATCGCACACTGATGTGTAAAGATTGCGGAGATAAATTTATTTGGACTGCTGGCGAGCAGAAATTTTTTCTTGATAAGGGCTTGCAGAACATACCAAAGCGCTGTAAACCATGCACTGCGTTATACAAAGCGAAACTTCGGGAAAAGAAACCGATGTTCTGGATTCAGTGCAAAGATTGCCGGAAAAAATCCGAGGTTCCTTTCGAACCTCAAACTGAAGATGTATTGTGTGAAAAATGCTTTGAAAAAGAAATAGAGAAGCGCAACGAAGCCATAACCGCTCTTGGTGAGCAAATTCCAGAATAAAAGCAAAATTAATTATACAATTAAATTTATAATATTTAATGAGAGATAATCCAAAAAATTATTTCTCGTTTTTTTCATTCTTATTATCAATCAAAACGTAACAATTTTACCGCGACCGCGAATAAAGTGTTACAATTTCATTTGAAAAAAATATTAAAATATAATTTCAAATTTAAAAAAATAGCAAAAAAATCACCTTGAATTTCATGGTGATTTTTTTATATAAATTCTCACTTGTCTTAAAATAAACCTGCTAATCCTGCTTTTTACCTTTCGATTTCTCCGGTTTATCCATTGTTCGCAAACAGGAGGTGCACAGAACCACGCCATTGACTTTTTGCAAGTTTGGCTTGAATTTTCTTTTGGTATGAACTTGTGAGTGTGAGACATTGGAGCCAGAGACAGCGCCTTTGCCGCAAATTGAACACTTAGCCATTTGAAATCCTCTTATCTTGAACGAACATATTTTGTTCGCTATAATTTTAACTACTAGATATTAGCATAATCTTGAAAGCATTTCAAGATTATGAAACTAATAACTAAAAGCTTTGAACGAAAAATCTAAAGGAAAATTTCAATTGGTTATTAGTTATTAGATATTAGCCCCAACGGGGCCCCTTCGGGGTTATTAGTTATTTAAAAATATGCTCATCATAAATCTTCTACAGAACCCCTTTGCTTTTATAGCCTTCATCGTCGGGCTAATTTTTGCAATTACGGTCCATGAATACGCTCACGCATGGATTGCCTACAGAAACGGCGATCCAACTGCCCAAATGAATGGCCGCTTAACATTAAATCCATTTGCCCACCTGGACCCACTTGGTACTTTGTTTCTTTTTCTTGTTGGATTTGGCTGGGGTAAACCGGTCCCAATCAATCCGACTTTTTTTCACCACAAATCAGATGAGCTCAAGGTTGCAATCGCAGGAATTGCAGCCAATATTATTCTAGCGTTTATATTAGGAATCCCCATCCGCATAGCCCTTCTTGCCGGACACTCGATCGACTCAAATATTGTTCTCTCGTTTTTAAGTATTTTAGTGCAAATCAATTTGATTCTGGCCGCATTTAACATTTTGCCGATTTTTCCACTCGATGGCTCTCATTTTGTCGAATATTTTCTTGATAATTACAGCAGAGTGAAATTTCAGCAATACGGGCCGTTTATTCTTCTGTTTCTTTTGATTCTTGATAGGGTATCTAGCTTTTCAATCATCACAGCTGTTATGGAGCCGATTATTCGGGTTCTCTCATCACTTGTGATTGGCACATACTCAATATTTTTATAATGAACTTAACAATACCCCTAGCATCTGGTAGAATCAGATTGGTTCTGTCGAATCTTAAAATTGGCTAACAATTTACACATTGGAATCCCGATCAGTCGGGATTACTCTGCTTTCGCGGAGTAAGATCAAAATTTGATTCGGCCGTGGCCGAAGCGTGAGATCATCCACATACTCATTCCAACCAATTTATAAGTATCGACAGAACTTTATTAATTTTCGGGGTATAGCGTAGTTGGTAGCGCGCAGGGCTGGGGGTCCTGAGGTCGCCGGTTCGAGTCCGGCTACCCCGACCAAAAAATGAACGAGAATTTCAATAAAACCAGAAATGTAATCCCGATGTCTCCTGAGTTAGTAGACCTTATTTTGTCAGGCGAAAAAATCAAAACGTATAGATTTGGCCACAAGTATGATCATCTGAAGGTTGGAGATAGGGTTAAAATTACGAATTCACAATCAAATGAGCTCATCACAAATGCAATAATCATAGATAAATTTTATCAAGACTTTAAAGACCTACCGATTGATATTCCTGGCCATGAACCTTATCAAAACAAAGAACATCAGAGACAGATATTCAATGGGTATTATAAATATTTAGACAGACCGATACGCGACGATGATAAATTCATTGTGTTTGAATTTAAATTGTTAAATTAAGATCAATTTGTCTTTTTTTTCTGATATTTGCTAAAATGTAGCCATACAATTTAAAAGTGAATCTTTATGTCTAAGAATCCTGTTTGGATTAGGCCGGCATTTTTGGCCACAAGAGAAAAACTTGAGGATAGGTTTGTTTACGTTGGAAAAATCGCTAAAGAAGGGCAACCTTCCGTTTTTATGTTCTATTTGATAGAGATTCTGTCCCCCTGGCATCCATCTACGAAAGTTGAAGAAGTCATCACGAAAGCTTTGGCTAACGAGTATTCTCGAAAAGATGCGTACACACTTGAAGATTTTGAAGAAACCCTAAAAGTGGTCAATGAAAAACTCGGCGCCCTTTCACAAGATGGAGACAATGACTGGATCGGAAACTTAAACTCAATTGTCGGTCTCGTGGAAGCAGGTAATCTTCACATTTCTGTTTGCGGAAACATTCTAGGTTATCTCCTGCGAAAAGGAAAAATATCGTCTGTGACAGAGGGTTTATCCGCAGAAGAAGATCACCCTTTGAAAACCTTTGTGAACATAACATCCGGAGCAATGGGAGAGAATGACAGAGTAATCATCGGCAATATTAATTTTTTTGATGTACTTTCAATTGATCGCCTCAAAAAACTGACATGCGAAACTAGCGCAAAAGAGGCGATGTTTGAAATACATCGCACCCTTCGCCGCTCCAAGATCGATAAAACTAGTTGTATTATTTTAGATTGTGTCGAAGCCGAATTTAAAGAAACAGACAAAGAAAAAGAGCTGCCTGAAATGTTTTTTCTAGACCAATCTTCCGATACCGGGTTCTCAAAATTCATGAAAAAGGCTTCTCCGGTCGCCAAATCTGGAGCAAACTCAGCCAAAAAGGGATTGGTTAAATTTTTTCACTTTTCAAAAAAGGCTGCGGCAGGCGCCCACAAAAAATGGAAGGAGAGTTATGGGCCCAAAACTAAGGAAATATTTGCAAAAGGCAAGAATAGCGCCGGTGCCGGAATTGCAAAAATTTCAAGCAGAATAAGAGACAATCAACAAGTTAAATATATGGGCGTTAAAGTAAGGCCTTATTCCAAACGGCCCAAGGGAACATTATCTAGAATTATGGGTTCTGTCTTGAGTGCAATTTATATGATCTCTGAAAAGAAAAACCGCCGATATTTATACGTTGGTCTCGCAATCATCCTTGTACTTATCGGCTATATGAAAATTCGGGCAAATAATGCAAACCGTGTGGCATTAAATACAGAAAGAGAAATTACCGAGAGTTATACCCAAGCTGTTGATTTATTCAATCAAGCAAAAGATGATCTTTCGCTTGGCAAACCCAATGCCAAAGATGAGTTCGCATCGGCACTTGATTTAGCAATCAAGGCCCAAGGAAGCGAAGCCACGAAAAACGAGGCGATCGTTCTTGCAAACGAAATTACCGATAAACTCGATGGGCTTATCTCTGCTACCCGATTTAGAAATTTAAGTCCCCTATTTTCAGTCAATGGCAATGTTGCCCATAGCGCTTTAGTCGGTACAACCATATATTCCATTACCGACACTGGCCGAATTTATGCGACAGATACCAAAGACCAATCACCAAAATTAGTGGCTTCTGTTCCATCAGATGCGGGAAATATAATTTCTAGTACCTTTGCTGATTCCCAGAATATACTTTTCTTTTTAACGGATAAGGACAAAATTCTTTCCTTGGACATCGATAATAATACCATTGGCTCTCCATCTCTTGCTTCAGGCGCCTCCTGGGAAACATCGGCGGCAATCGGTGCATATGTTTCAAATCTTTATTTGTTGGATGCAGAGAGTGGCACAATATGGAAGCATATCGAAAGCAACAATGCTTTTGGAAAAGGCTCTTCTTACGCCCCAACCAAAGATATTGACCTCAAGGGGGCAATCGATATCACAATTGATGGTAACATTTATATCCTAAAATCTGATTCAAGCATTGCAAAATTTGTTAAAGGTTCATATGACAGCTCTTTTTCAGTAAAAGCTTTGCCCTCGCCTTTTGATAAGATTGAAAAACCCGCAGGTATTTTTACTGATTCAGATACTAACTACATCTATGTTCTAGACAAAGGACAAAACAGGATTATCCGATTTGATAAAACAGGCACTTTTGTAAATCAATATTTCTTCGATGGTGCAACAATAGATCAGTTTTTTATAAATCCACGAATCCAAAAAATGTGGGTTTTCTCAGGCAATAGTGTTTATGAGATAAATGTTCAATAGTTTTTAGTTATTCGAAATTATTTTTTAGTTAACAAGGCACCGCAAGGTGCTTTTTACATCACATTTTCTCCGGTGCTTCAATGTCACAGATTCTAAGGGAATTAGCGATGATTGTTCTTGCTGCACGTACAAGTGAGAGCCGGGCAAGGGTTAATTTTTTATCATCGGACAGAACCTGGCAATTGGTATAAAATTCATGAAATAGCCCTGCAATTTTATAGGCATAGTGGGGGAGCAACTGAATTTGAAAATCAGATATGATATTTGAAAGAATGTCCGGATATTTTACAAGCTCTTTTATGAGTTGGATTTCACTTTCGTCTTTTAATAAGGAAAAATCAAAGTCTCCATCACCGATCCCCTCTTCCTCTGCCTTTCTTAAAATGCTGGCAGTTCTGGCATGTGCATATTCAATATAAAATACTGGGTTTTTTTCTGAACGCTCTTTCGCAAGCTCAATATCAAAATCGATGGGGGTATTTGAATTCTGTGAAACAACGAAATATTTAAATGCATCAGCAGAAACTCCAGCTTCAATCACTTGCCGCAAAGTAACAAAATTACCGAATCGCTTTCCCATTTTTACAATCTCGTCTCCGTTTTTAAGCCTGACATATTGGTATAAAATTACTTTTATTTTATCCTCGTCAATTCCAATCGCAGCCATCGCAGCCAAAAGGCGCGGGATATGTCCATGATGGTTCGACCCCCAGACATCAACTACAAGCCCGTTCCCCCGTTCAATCTTTTCCTTGTGATAGGCAATATCATCAGCAAAATATGTCAATGTCCCAGCTTCATCACTCTTTTTCAAAACCGATTCCCTGTCAGAAAGATCGGGATCAGCAGGATTTTTAAACCAAAGAGCTCCCTCTTTTTTGGCCGTAAAACCTTTTTCATTTAGTTCTTCGATTATTTTGTCTGATTCTCCATTTTTTTCAATTTCACTCTGATAAAACCAGTGATCAAATTTGATGCCGAGTAGCTCGATATCAGCCTGAATCATTTCAATAATTTTTTTCAAACCCTCTTTCTTGAAAAATTCAACAAATTCTTCCCTGTTTTGCATTTTAGCTAATTTTTCTTTTCGCTCTTCAAAAATATTTTTAGAAATTTCTTCGAGATATGCACCTGGATACCCTTTTTCTGGAAAATCTGCAGGAAATCCATTCGCTTTTTCATACCAATAATATATCGTCTCCGCGAGGCGGTTCACTTGGCCACCAATATCGTTTACATAAAATTCACGCTCAACTTTGTAACCAAAATTCTCAAAAATATTAGCAATCATTTCGCCAATAGGACCAGATCTTGCATTCCCAACATGTAGAGGACCAGTCGGATTTGCGGAAATATATTCTACATTTACAGATTTGCCGCTGCCCTTTGTGCTCTTGCCATACCCACTTCCCTTGTTAAGTATTGCCTTAAATTCTGAAAGATAAAACTCTTTACTTAAATTGATATTTATAAATCCAGGGCCAGCAACTAAGGCATCCAAAATTAAATCATCGGGTTTAATACGATCAGCGATTTCCTGTGCAACCTCCCGTGGATTTATCTTTCTCTGGTTGGCAATAATCATTGCAACATTACTGGCATAATCAGCGTTGGTCGCTGGCGGTGGTTCAGTAATATCAAAAGAAATTAGCTCTTTATAACCCGCAGCTTCCACAGCCTCAAAAATTTTTGATTTAAGCTTTTCAACAATCATAAAAATATCTTTCCCATCATTGCGAACCCCAAAGGGGCGCGACAATCTTTATTATAGAAATTGCTTCGTCCTCGCATTACTCGCAATAACTGATTTATGTAAATATGCGTAACAGACTGTGTAATATTCTCCAATTATTTTATGCGCCAATATTTTAATTTTCCGACCTGGATAACCATACCCTTATAAGCTGAAATTGTTGACTTGGGATCAGAAATCTTTGCCCCGTCAACCCTGATTGCACCTTGTTGAATCAATCTGCGAGCCTCTGAATTGGAATTTGCTGCTCCGATTTCTACGATTAAAAGCGGAAGTTCATAATTGCCCGTGAGTTTAATTTCAGGCATTTTGTCTGGCATTTTTTTCTCACGAAATTGGGCAGAAAATGACGCGGCAGCCTTTTTGGATTCTTCCTCTCCGTGATAGAGCTTTACAATTTCAAGCGCTAACTTTTCTTTTATATCGCGAGGATTTTTACCAGATTTCAACTCGTCATCAATTTTTTTTATGTTTTTTTCATCATACAAAGCACAAAGTTCAAAATAGGTCAAAATCAGCGAATCAGGAATCGACATAATTTTTCCAAACATTATTGGCGCAGGCTCAGTAATCCCAATATAATTGCCTTCGCTCTTGCTCATTTTTTTCTTACCATCAGTGCCAACCAAGAGCTTAAAAAGAACAATTTCTTGTGGAATTTGGCCAATTTTTTTCTGCAATTCTCTTCCAGCTAAAATATTGAACTTCTGATCTGAGCCGCCAAATTCAATATCTGCGTTTAATGCGACTGAATCATACGCTTGCATTAGGGGATAAAGCAGCTCGTGTAAGCCAACCTCTACACGATCTTTGATCCGTTTCGAAAAATCATCACGTTCAATGATTGAGGCTACAGTAAACTTTCCAGCAAGAGAAAGTATGTCACTAAAAGTCATGTTTTTGAACCACTCAGAATTGTATCTGACTTCAGTTTTTTTAAGGTCCAAAATTTTTGAAACCTGATCAAAATATGTCTTGGCATTACACTTAATTTCTTCATCAGAGAGAACAGGGCGTGTTGTATTTCTGCCCGATGGATCGCCAATTTTGGTAGTGTAGTCGCCTATCAGAAAAATAACAGTGTGTCCCATTTCCTGTAATTCTTTAAGCTTCCACATCGCCACCGCATGGCCCAGATGGATGTCTGGCCTTGTCGGATCTACCCCGTATTTAATGCGAAGTTTTTTGCCTGTTTTCAATCTTTTTTGAAGCGAATCACTGCTGATAATTTCTTCAACTCCAGATTTCCACAAATTATTTTTCATGTTTTCCTCTTTTTATGCTTCTATACTTACTAAATTTCGACTGGGGAAAAGTGCCTGGAAATTTAGTAGTGTTAAGAATCTTTCCATCATTCTTGACACTTCAACCTCATCTCCGTATAATTGTGTCGTTTCAAGTTAATGTAAATTTTTTCGACTAAAAATTGACTCGTATATTCTGTTTACAGAATATCAATCTGATTCTATAATGTAAAGCATAGAACTTCGAGAAGAAGGGTAATCGAAGAAAGGTTTAAATGTCAAAAAAGCATGATCTTTTTGGAAAACTGAGAAATCCGCTCAATATCAAAAAACTCTTAACCCCACATCGCAAAAAAAAGTTTACGTGGAAAACATTAGGGAAATACGCACTTTACGCATTGGGCGCATTTGTTGTTTTTATTATCATTCTCTTTGTTTGGTATGCTAAAGATCTTCCCACCCCATCGAAGATTGCAAGCCAAACCATGTCTCAATCCACAAAATTGTACGATCGAACCGGCAACACCTTGCTGTACGAAACCGGTAATGAAAAACGAACAATTGTAAAAAGTGATCAATTTTCCGATAACTTGAAAAAAGCAACTGTCGCAGTCGAGGATTCGGATTTTTATTCAAATCACGGATTTTCGATCCGCGGTATCATGTCCGCAGTGTGGCAAAAGGTTTCTGGAAAAACAGTGGTAATGCGCGGAGGATCAACCATTACCCAACAATATGTCAAAAATGCACTCCTAACATCTGATCGATCTTTTTCAAGAAAAGTAAAAGAACTAATCCTGTCGATCGAACTTGAATTTATGTACAACAAAGATGAAATTTTGACAATGTATTTAAATGAAATTCCCTATGGCAATTCAACCGCAGGCGCCGAAGCTGCGTCGGCAATGTACTATGGAATTCCGGCCAAAGATCTGGACTTGTCACAGGCAGCCACTATCGCCGCAATTCCCCAAGCACCAACTTATTATTCCCCTTATGGCACGCATACTAATTCTCTAATCAATCGCAAAAATTATGTTCTCGACCGAATGGTTGATACTAAGGTAATCACCAAGGAGCAAGCGGATGCCGCCAAAGCCCAAGACACGACCACCGTTGGAACGATAATCAAACCGCGAAAAGACAATTTGATCGCACCTCACTTTGCAATGTATGTTTTGCAAGAAGCTGTTGATGAATATGGTGAACAGGCTATTCAAAATGAAGGATTAAGCATTACCACCACCCTTGATTATGACAAGCAAAAAATCGCCGAGGACGCAATAACAGCTGGCATGCCAAAAGTTGAAAAATATGGAGGATCAAACGGCGCTTTGGTCTCTGTGGACACCAAAACCGGACAAATTCTCACAATGGTAGGATCAAAGGATTATTATGATACTTCAATTGACGGTAATGTTAATGTTACTGATTCACTACGCCAGCCAGGATCATCCTTTAAGCCCTATGTCTACGCGACAGCTCTTAAATCGAAAGAGTTTTCTCCTGCTCGAACGCTATTTGATTTAACGACAGATTTTGGCGGAGGATATGTTCCCCATGATTATGACGGATCCACGCGCGGGCCAGTGACCCTTCGCCAAGCTCTTGATAATTCACTTAACATTCCAGCAGTCAAAACGCTTTCTCTCGCAGGCATTGATAATGTGATTGAAACAGCAAAAAGCATGGGGGTTACTTCCTTAAATGATCGAGATAAATATGGTTTATCATTCGCCCTCGGAACTGCGGAGATCCGGCCGGTCGAGATGGCGGGAGCATTCGCAACATTTGCTACAAATGGCATACATCATGACGTAAAAAGTATATTAAAAGTAACCGATTCACATGGAAAGTTACTATATGAATATAAACAGGAAAAAGACAAAGGAAACCAGGCGCTTGACCCACAAATTGCTTATGAGATGAGCAATATACTTTCCGATAATCAGGCGCGATCACTAGTGTTCGGCACACGCTCTCCATTGGCATTCTCCGGAAAAACAATCGGTGCCAAAACCGGCACCACTTCAGATTTCAAAGATGCATGGACGGTTGGTTTTTCAAAATCCATTGCCACTGCTGTTTGGGTGGGTAACAACAATAATACAAAGATGAGCAGCGGAGCAGATGGTGTTGTGGTCGCTGCCCCGATTTTTCATACATACATGGACAAGGTGGTTACAGCCGATGAGCCATTTGATAAGCCAGAAGGAATTCAAACTGTTACTGTTGATCGTTTTTCAATGAAATTACCGACCGATCAAACAACCGAGACCATTACTGACATTTTTGCATCATGGCAAGTTCCCACAGAAAAAGACGCGACCAGCGTTAGCGTTAAAGTCTGCAAATCAAACGGACTCTTGGCTGGTGATGATGTAAATGAAGCCCTTACCGAATACAGGTCATATCGCGCAGTACATTCAGAGCGTCCTGACAATCCAAATTGGGAAGGGCCAGTTCGATCTTGGGCAGAGGCCCATGGCTACGCCAATTTTCCACCGACAGAAAAATGCAATCCTGGCGACGCATCATTACAAGTGACGATCAATACCCCGGGTAATGGTGATAGCGTTTCGGGCAGCAGTTCAATATCAGCTTCAGTAAACGGGACCTTTAACATAAAAGACGTAACTTTTTATATCGATGACATATCTATTGGCAGTGACGATTCTACCCCATACGCAGTGAATTTTGATTTCGACAACCTATCTGAAGGAAATCACACCATTTCTGCCATTGCCACGGATGTAACAGGCACTACTTCGAAAGATACGATTTCAATCATAAGCTCAAAATCTCCGCCAACAATTTCCGCAATTGATGCCCAGGTTTCCGGAACCAGTGTCACTATAACCTGGACTACCAACAAAGAATCAAGTTCTCAGGTACTATACGGACTTACGAATGCATTGGGGTCGTCATCCTCACTTGATCCTAATAACAAAACTTCACATTCGGTTAAAATTAATGGATTATCTCCAGGAAAAAAATATTATTTTCAAGTGAAATCGGGATCAGCCACATCAGACATTAAAAATTTTCAAACTTAAAGAACTCAAATTAAATTTGTGTTTAATCTGACAAAAGCGGCAAAAAGCCGCTTTTGTCTTTTGTTTAGAACTTATTCTAGCTTAACAAATCGTTAATTTTTACAAGTTTAGGCAAAAATTTATATCCCAATTTTTCCGCTTCCTTTTTTCTATCCACCGCCTTTGGCACAGGCCGGATTTCGCCCATAAGGCCAACTTCACCGAAGAAACATAAATCTTTCGGTATTGGCTTATTTAAGTATGAAGAAATTATTGCGGCACAGATCGCAAGATCAACTGCCGGCTCTCGTAATTTCAAGCCGCCAATAACATTGATGTAAATATCCTGATTGGAGAGATTGATTTTTGTTGACTTTGATATAACCGCAGCAAGAAGATTTAAACGATTTAGGTCAAAACCGGATGAGGTCCTTTTTGGGTAACCAAAATTTGTTGTAATAGTTAAAGCTTGAATTTCTACAAGAATCGGTCTTGTTCCTTCAAGCGTTACAGCCACAACACTACCAGGTGATTTGTCTGGACGTTCGGCTAAAAACAACTCGGATGGATTTTCGATCGGAATCATTCCACTCTCAGACATCGAGAATATTCCCGCCTCATTCGTTGCGCCAAATCTGTTTTTAATTCCGCGCAAAATTCTGGCATCATGAAATCGTTCGCCCTCAAGATAAAGAACGACATCAACCAAGTGTTCAAGGATCCTTGGCCCGGCGATTGACCCTTCTTTGGTGACATGGCCGATCAAAATTACCGGAATTTTTGTTGTTTTAGCCAACCTCTGGAGAAATATTCCACACTCTCTGACCTGGACTAAGCTGCCAGGGGTCGAGGGTAAATCATTCAAAAATACCGTTTGTATTGAGTCAACTATAATAAGCTCCGGCTTGTTTTTTTTAACTTCTCGCTCAAAGGCGTTAAGGTCTCCTCCGGAATATAAAGTGATGTTCTTTGATTTTAGGCCCAACCTATCGGCCCGGAGTTTTATTTGCTCCAGAGATTCCTCAGCTGAAAGATAAAGGCAATTTTTAATTTTATCGGCAACCTCCAAAATCAAGGTTGATTTTCCGATTCCCGGTTCCCCGCCCAGAAGAATTATGGAACCCCTTACAATTCCTCCGCCTAGTACTCTATCAAATTCAGAAATTCCGGTTTTTTCCCTACCAAAATTACCAACTTTTATATCAGATAAATTGGATTTTTCAATTGAGTCAGGTGCAATATTTTGATGTGAATCAGTAAAACTCATTTCCTTTAGGCTATTCCATTCACCGCAAGCATCACATTTTCCCGACCAGGCCGAAAATTCATTGCCACAGGAGGAGCATATAAATATCGTTTTATTCTTTTTGGCCATTTTCCCTCATATCAATAATATTAGCTGAAACATAATTTTTACCATTCCAAAAATCTTCATCAAGTGTAAATATCATATCATAACGTTTGTTTTCACTAAATTTCTGATTACAATTAAAAAATATGGACTTGATTTTCTTTTCACCAGAAACAATTCGAAACGATTGATGGGTATTATTTTTTCCCACACAGCGGATATCGGATATTTTTACATTATTAAGCTCAAAAACAGGCCTCGGATTCCCCATACCAAATGGCTCCAATTGTTTTAATCTTGAAGTTAACGATAACGAAAGTGATGCGAAATTTATCAGAGTATCAACTTTTGCAACTTTTTCAAAAAGTTTTTTATCTAAATTATTACACAGTTGTATGAATTCCTCATAAAATTTCTGGAACTTCGATTTTTTAACAGCTAGGCCCGCTGCCCCCTTATGTCCACCAAATCTTTCAATTTTACTACTACATTTTTCTAATAGCACTATCAGATTCACACCCGAAACACTTCTTGCGCTACCAACATATGGATCGGAGCGATCAGAAAAAATAATGGCTGGACGCGAAAATTTCTCAACTAGATGGCTAGCCGAGGGACCAAGCACACCCTTATGCCAATCCCCAAGAACGACCAATGTATTATTTTTAAGTAAATTTTCTTTTTCAATCCTTTCAGCTACTTTTTTTTCAAGTGCCGCCATTTCTTCTTGGCGCTTTTCGTTTGTCTGATTCAAAGAAAAGGCCAACTCTGCCGCTTCTTTTTTATCTTTAGTCACAAGAAGCATAAAAGACTTTGTTGCATGATCAAGGCGGCCAGGGGCGTTAATTCTTGGACCAATCTGAAAACCAATGGAATATGAATTGATTTTCTCTTTATCGATATTTGCTACTTTATATAGTTCCAAAAGCCCAACATTTTTTGTTTTTTTAAGTACCATCAAACCAAATCTTGCAATAATTCGATTCTCATCTACAAGAGGAACAACATCAGAAATTGTCGATATTGCCACAAGATCCATATTCCATTTAACAAAAGACTCACTGATTTTTTGGGGGTATTTTTTAGACAAGCCCTGTATTAGTTTAAAAATTACCCCTGCTCCAGAAAGCTCACGAAATGGATATTTTGAACCTTTAATTTTCGGATTCATAATTGCATACACATCAGGCAAATTATCACCTGGCTCGTGATGGTCGGTAATAATCAGGCAAATGTCTTTTAATTTTGCATAATTAGCTTCTTCAACATTTCTAATACCAAGGTCAACGGTAATGATTATGCTGCAATCTCTTTGTAATAAATAATCGATCCCTTCAGTGCTTAGGCCGTAGCCTGATTCCCTGTTGGGAATATAAATTTCTGATCGGATATTTAGTACTTCTAGCATTTTGTGCAGCAATGCCGAGCCCGGAATTCCATCAGCATCATAGTCGGCAAATATTCCGATTTTCATGTCATGTTCTATCGCTTCACGAATTTTATTTTCAATCTTTTTATAACTTGGCAATAATTCTGGGTTATGAAAATCTTTTTCAAAATCTGGATTCAAAAATCTTTCAACAGATTTCGAATCATATCGTTCGCCAAGAATTCCCCTATTAAATAAAATTTGAAGCATGATATCGTCATACTTTTTTTTAGCAATTTTCCATTTCATGTGGTTTTTAAACTTTCCACTTTATCTTCTTTGGGTTCATTTGTAGTATGCCCAACCATCCACTCTAAGGTCAACATATTCGTTTATATTTCCAGCCCCCTGAATCATCACAGCCTTTAAATCGTTTAGTTGTTTATTACTGGATCTCGTTGAATCGAACTTGATCATTGCCCCTTCTTTGGTGTACAAATTAAGATCAAAGGTTGTCTCTGAGATTACAAAACGATCCGGATGCAAATTAGCCATTTCGGCAATATTTTTGTAAATATTTAAAGAAAAGGCAACAAAGCTTGGGCTAACAATTTGTTTTTGCAGATCAACTGGTAACTTTTGTGCATCCTCAATAATCGGAAGGTTGGAAAAACTTGATATGTCCGCAGTGACATCCTTGTAAGCCCTTCCTTGAGAATCAAGTAAATAAAATTTATCGCCCGTTTTCCAGACAATCGCCTGATCGAATTCCACGACTACTATCTTTAGGGCATCTGGAAAACCTTTGTATATCTGTACGTCATTTATTTCTGGAATATTTTGTTTTATTTTCTTTTCTATATTGCCCGTGTTTACTATAAAAATATTTTTATCCTTTGGAACAATCGAGGATATTTTTTCAGTGGTAACAAGATTATTCCCTTCAATAATAATATCTCGAACCACGAAACTACTGGATAAAAATAGCCACCACAAAAATACAATCAGTGCTGCCACAATTAAAATATTCCCCATCGATAAAAATGAAGATATTCGAAGTTCAGTTCTTTTCCGCTCTTTTCTTTCTAAATAAATTTTCGGTTGCCGAAAATTTTGAGTACGTTCTCTTTTTATCAGCCTCCTTCTTACCATTTGCCCAGATACTCAACTTCTTCCTCAAGCGTAATATGAAAATTTCTCTTTACCGCTTCTCTCATCTCGTCAGCTAAAATACGGACATCCTTTGCAGATGCGTTTTTTCTGTTTATTACAAAGTTTGCATGCTTAGATGAGACCGAGGCCCCACCAACTCTCAATTTTTTTGCACCCGAATTTTCTAGAAGGTAACCCGCAGATTGTTCTCTGACTCGGCCGGGATTTTTGAAAAAACTGCCGGCGCTTTTATCGGATAATGGTTGCGTCAATTTTTTTTGTTCTAAATTCTCGATTATAGTACGAAGGATCTCATCTTTCCTTTTCTGGGCTAACTGAATTTTTACAGTTAATATTACCGGCTTAAATTCTTTATTTTTGTTTCCATTTTTTAGTTTACTTCCTCGATATTTAAAATCCATCCATTCGTGGCTGTGGCGAACGACGGCAAGCTTGCCCATCCGCTCTTCAAGAACAGTAACACTTTTTACATAGTCGCCAATTCCAAGGCTTTTGGAGCCTGCATTGTTATAAACCGCACCACCCAAAGTCCCAGGGACCCCTGCGAGAAATTCTAATCCTCCAAGATCATACGAAGCAGCCAAATTTAATATTTTTCCCAACACCAGGCCAGAATCAGCAATAATTTCACCCGTTTCTTTGTTCACTACAACATTGGAACTTTCATTCTTTATTATCAAACCAGAAAAACCGTAATCAGAAAAAACCACATTATAGCCGCCCCCAAGAACAATAAAGGGAATTTTTAATTTGTATGCAGCATTTGTTGCAGCAACCAAGTCTTCAATATTTTTTGCAACATAAAAAAGATCAGCGATTCCCCCCACTCCAATGCTCGTATGTTCCCGAAGCAAAACATTGGTTTTTAACTCATCTCCCAGAACTACCCTGAGTTCTTGCTCCAAAGTATCCATTATTTCTCCTTGACAATTTTTTCTGCCACCTTATAAATCGGTGGAATTCCAATAGTCAAAATTATACTTGAAGAATCGGTATTATTTATCAAATAATCACAAATTTCATCATCGTTATCAAACACTTTGGCCTTTTTACCCTTTGTGTTGATAATTTCTACAATCTTTTCAGAAGAAACATCGAGCTCCTCGTCCCGACCAGGCACAAAATAAATTGGTTTTAATATAACATCATCTGCGAGTTTAAAAGCATCGGCAAATTCTGATAAAAGCGGCAAAATTCTTTTATACTGATGCGGCCAAAAAACTACAACTAATTTTTTATCAGGAAACTGATCAGAAAGAGCCTTGATAGTTGCCCGAATTTCTGTGGGATGATGGCCATAATCGTCATAAACCTGGGCGCCGTTTATGCTTCCTTTGTACTCTAGCCTGCGATGCGCTCCTTTGAATTTTTTTAACACGCTTCTTGCAATATCCAATTTGATGCCGAGTTCTTTCCCCACAGAAATAGCGGCCTCAGAATTTAATTTATTATGTTCTCCCAGAAGGCCAATTTCGAATTCATTGCCAGAAATTTTGTACGGGACTTTCTTGGCATTTTCGTACTTATTTACAAGTTGAGATAGGTTTTGATCTTCTGCGCAATACACCAAAATCCCACCGCTTTTAATATTTTTGATAAATTCGCCAAAAGCGTCCAAAATTTCAGGTACCCCTCCCGGATATGTGTCCAGGTGCTCTTTATCAATATTCGTGATCACTGCAATATCTGGTTTAAAATCCAAAAAACTTCTGTCATATTCACAAGCCTCCATCACAAAATATTTTGATTTACCTATCCGAACCACATCCCCAAACTCCCTCACTTCTTCCCCTACCAAAACTGTCGGATCAAAGCCAGCTTCAATCATAATCAGGCCAATCAACGAAGTCACAGTTGTCTTTCCATGCATCCCGGAAATTGTTATTAAATATTTCTTCTTCGTAATATCCGCCAAGATTTCGGAGCGCTTTACTATCTTAATTCCCAATTTCTCCCCCTCTAAAACCTCAACCCATCCTGGAGATCCTGGGCTTACGGCAGAAGTTCTAACAATCACATCGATATCCGAAGATATATTTTTAGCATCATGCCCCTTGAGCTTTAAATCAGATCCGGTCACAACATGCCCTTCATGTTCCAAAATTTTTTGTATTCCACGCATTGATACGCCCATTGACCCGATCAGATGATAATGCATATTAGTCCTTCATATCTTTTAATAGGAATTGAGAAATTTCACAAAGCCCATCGTGTTTTATTGCTTTGCTACAATTTTGGCCAAGCGTTTGTAAATTTTTGTTATCTGACAATAAATATTCTATTCTATCCATCAAGGTTTTGCCATTTAAATTCTCTTCGCGCAGAAGAATAGCTGCATTTGCCCTTTCAAAAAATTTCGCATTTTTAAGCTGATGGTCAGCCGATGCATAGCGATATGGAATCAAAATCGCTGCCTTAGATAGAGCAGCCAATTCACCAATCGTATTCGCTCCTGCTCGGCAAATTATAAGATCAGAAGAAATCATTGCTTTCTCTCCCTTTTGCATCGAGAAATCAAAAAAATAATACTCACCATCCCGGTTTTCCAATGTTTCATTAATTTTGACTGCTTTTTCGTAGCTATGTCTCCCGACCTGATGAACAATATCATACTTCTTAAGAAGACTCGGCAAAATTTCAAAAATTAAGTTATTCATGCTCACTGCACCCTGGCTTCCACCAGTAATAAAAATTTGCGGTTTAGCATTGTAGGAAGTCTTGCGTTTCGTGTTCGAAATAGACTTGCGAACTATTAAACCGGAATAAATCGCATTAGGGGGAAGTTTTTCAGAATATATCGAGAGTGGAAAACTTAAAAAAACTTTTGAGGCCCTGTTTAAAAACAGTTTATTGGTTAGGCCAATAATTGAATCTGATTCATGTAAAGAAAAGGGAATTCGAAGCAAATTTGCGTTTGACAACACTGGTAAGGCACAGAATCCACCCTTGGAAAATATACTTCTTGGCCTGAAATAAACGAGCAAAATAAAAGATTGAATAAAACCGACGATAAGCTTCAGCCCTTCCCAAAAGTTAATTAGCGAGAAACGTCGGTGCAATTTTCCCGATAAGATTTTAATACTTTTAGTGTTTTTAAAAAGTTCCAATTCGATTTTTGAACCAGAATGAAAAATTATTGGTTCCGCGCCATTCTCTCTCAACTCATCATATATTTCCAAAACTGGCAAGGCATGGCCTCCAGTACTTGAAGATATTAAAATTATTCGTTTTTTTCGCATGCTTAAGCCTCTTTAGAGATGTTAACCAGTATACCTGTTGCCGCCATTAAAAACAATAAGGACGAGCCTCCATAACTGATAAACGGAAGAGGAATTCCAGTAAGCGGAAGAATCGAAAGCATGGCACCGATATTGATGAATGCCTGCCAGAAAAACCATGTGGTAATTCCGATCGCCATTAAAGACGAAAATTTATCTGGAGCATTTTTAGCTATTTTATATCCGCGAAGTGCAACAAAACCAAAAATCAAAACAAATAAGGCACTGCGAAAAAAACCCAACTCCTCGGAAATGATTGCAAAAATAGAATCGGTATGGGCCTCGGGTAAATATAAATATTTCTGCCGGCTTTGCCCAAATCCCAAGCCAAACAATCCCCCAGATCCAACAGCAATTAGGGCGTTTCGAATGTGGTACCCAGCACCAGAAGCATCAGAGTTAGGATTGATAAATGCAGTCAGTCGTTCTAGCCGATATGGCTCAAGCTTAATTGCCAGATAGACCAACAAGGCTCCTATTCCACCGCCAAATGCAATATTTTGCAACGAAACACCAGACATAAAAAACATTGCAGCGGCAATTCCCAACATAACCGTAAGAGTTCCAAGATCCTTCTGGACCAACATGATTAAAGAAATTACAATCATCACAATAAAAAATGGAATAGTCAAAGAATCAATTTCAGAATCCTTCTTTTTGGAAAACCAGCTTGCCAAATAAATTATTAATGTTATTTTTGCCATTTCAGCCGGCTGGAAAGAAGCTGTACCCAAACCTATCCAACGCTGCGCAGTATTTCCTTCTGAAAATCCTACAAAAATCGGTAATAACAGAAGCCCAATGGTAACATACAACATATATTTGCTATATTTTTCCCATACCCGGTAATCAATCGCCTGAAAAATTGTCCAGGTAATAAGGCCGAGTATAACAAACAGCACTTGCCTTGAAAGCCAATATTTGTCAGTAATGCCATTTGTGACCTGGAGAGAATAATATTTGGAAACAGAATAAATCATGATAAGCCCAAATAAAACCAAGGCAAAAATCACGATTGATAACACATAATCAGATCTTTTTTTTCTGAAATTTACTCTGCTTTTCATTTGGCTTGAGCTATCATTTCTTTAAATTTATTCCCTCGATCTTTATAGTTTTTGAACATATCAAATGATGCGCATGCTGGTGAAAAAATGATTATGCTACCCGGTTTTGCGATTCTCAAAGATTCAAAAATTGCTTTTTTAAAATCATGATTCGCGCAAACAATTTCACCAGGAAAATTATATTTTTCAAGGCTATTTTTGATTTTTTTAGCTTCGTCTCCAATAAGTACAACCCCGGCAACGTTGCCATGAACAATTTTTTCCGCAAGTTCATCAAAATTTGCTCCCTTGCTGCTGCCGCCTAAAATCAAAATTTTTTCTGAAGAAAAAGAATTTATGGCAGCCATTGTTGGATCCGGATTAGTAGCAAAAGAGTCATTGTATATTTTTACACCATTGATTTCCCGAACAAATTCGAGTCTGTGGGGCAAAGGATCAAAATTTTTTACACCATCTCTTATTTCGTCAATGCTAGCGCCGGCAAGCATAGATGTAATAGAGGCAGCAGCCACATTTTCTAAATTGTGCCGACCGACTAATTTTATTTCATCAGATCCGCAAATAATCTCTTCTTTGTCATCGATTCGTAATACAACCTCATACACATCATTTTGATCTTCTTTTGTTCGTAGTTTGGCATTTGGATTTTGCAGTTTTCTAATAAATGCGCCCTCATCCACCGAATTTTCACCTGAAAAATAGTACGTTTTTCCAGAAGTTAAGCTTGCAAACTCAAACGAAGTTAAATAATCCTGATTAATAACAGCAAAGTCATTTTTGTTTTGAAATTTTACTATAGACTCTTTTGCTTCGTGATATTCATTTTCATCTTTGTGATAATCCAGATGGTCGATAGAAATATTTGTGATTACAGCTATATGTGGACTTAAATTTAAGTCTTGAAGCTGGAAACTTGAAAGCTCTAAAATTGCTGTATCTACTTCGGAAATTTCATCAATTAATGAAATTGCCGGATGCCCAATATTTCCGGCAAAAAAAACTTTATTTATGTTTCCGGATTTTTGATCCCAAAGGGACTCCTTCGGGGTTTTCTTCTTTAATATATCGTATATCAAGGAAGCAGTGGTCCCCTTTCCCTTTGTCCCAGTTACTCCAATTATACTTGCCGGGCACAATTCAAAGAAAAGTTTAATCTGACTGGATATCTCGACGCCATTTGCTTTGGCTTCTTGAATTTCTGGGCTCAAATATGGAATCCCGGGAGAGCGGAATATGACATCAAAGCGTTTTAAATTAAATAAATATTCTTTACCAAAAATTTTCGAAAAAGTTGGATTGTCAAGAATTTCAGAAATTCCAGGAAGGTCCTGATTCTTCCGAAGATCATCTTCTTCCTTCTGGTCAAGCAGGGTTACACTTTCACACTTATTGACAAGAAAAGCTGACAGGGCGACGCCCTCAATGCCCAAACCCAACACTGCCACCTTTTTGTCTTTAAAACGGAAGTTTTTCATAGTTCTATTTTATCTCAAATTCACTTTATATTTAAGAGTAAACGCTATTTTCCAGTTCCAAGAAGGGCAATGACCAAGCCGGCAATCGTTGAGACAGCTCCAATAATCCAAAAACGCATTGTGATCTTATATTCGGGCCACCCAATTGCTTCAAAATGATGGTGAATTGGCGATGATAAAAATATTTTTTTGCCATTGCGAAGCTTCTTCGATAAAAATTGGACAATAAAACTTAAGCCCTCAATTGTAAAAATGAGCGTAATAATGGGAAGAACTATGACGGAATTAGTCAGAAAAGCAATTACGCCAAGGGTTAATCCTAGTGCCATCGAACCCGTGTCTCCCATAAAAAACCTCGCTGGTGGAATATTGAACCACAAGAATGCCAAGAGTGCACCCATCACTGTGCCGCAAAAGGCAGCCAACTCTACCTTACCTTGTGTTAGGGCAATGACAGCATAGGCAAAATACGCTAAAGCGAAAATGCCACCAGCCAGCCCATCCAGGCCGTCAGTTTCATTTGATGAAAATGCCATCCACACCAACGCAATGATAAAGAGAGGAATGTACCAGGCCCCAATCACATAATCACCAAAACCGGGCACATGAATGCTGTCCCAGCCCAATTTTACATAAAACCACCAAGCGCCCGTTGCTGCAATTACCGCATATAATAAAAATTTGTCTCTAAATCGCATACCACCACCATTTGGTCCTTGTCCTCGAATGTTCATAAGGTCATCAACAGCCCCCACTATTCCGGTAGCAACAAGACAAAAAAGTGGTAACCAGGTTGCCGATCTTTCAAGATTAAAAATTAGGGTAAGAAGTGCCGTAGTTACCCAAATCAAAATTCCTCCCATTGTAGGAGTTCCGGCCTTTTTGGCGTGGAGCGAAGCCATAATTGGCGCATTCTTACTTTCTCGAATTCTTTTTCCGAGGTTATTTTTATACAAAAAATTTGTAAAAACCGGTGTCCAGGCTACCGCAATCAAAAAAGAGATCACCGATAACCATAGAAGACGAGTGAGGTCCGGAATAAAAATTTTGATAATTTCCATATGTGATTCTCCTTTACCGATCCAATATATCAGAGGAACTAATCTTATGGAAGGGGTTAGTTCGAAGGTTTATTGGGCACTAGTTTATAATAATAATTTACTAAAAAATTTCCAATTTGCCCCCAAACCGGTGCCGAGGTTGACTCTGCATATGTCGCGGCTTTGGGTTTATCTAGCTTAACCAACATTACAAATCTCGGATCGTTTGCAGGAGCAAAACCCATGAATGAATGGTTGAAAATTCCCTCTTCATACCCCCCTTCTGGCTTAGGAACTTGGGCAGTTCCTGTTTTGACAGCAATTTCAACCCCGGGAATAGCTGCCTTTTGATCATGCCCTGTGGCAAAAACCGATTTTAACATTTCCGTCACTTGTGCTGCGGTTTCAGTTTTTACAACCTGCTTTCCTTCTGTTTTCTGAATCTGAGTTTCAGTGCCATCAGAATTAAGTATTTTATCAACAACATGCGGGTAAATATATTTGCCCTTGTTGGCAATCGCAGTGTAGGCACAAACCATTTCAAGCGGAGTTACAGAAACACCCTGGCCAAATGCAATAGTTGCCCGGTTAATATCCTGCCATTGCTTGAAAGGCGGGACAGAGCCTTCAACTTCCCCGTCAAGGTCTATGTTTGTTTTATTCAAAATATTAAATTCATTTAAATATTTATAAATATTATCTTTACCTTCTTTTTCAGAAACCCACGCCATACCAATGTTATCTGAATTTTGAATGATCTGAGACATATTTTCTGTACCAAACGCTTTCCCCTCCGCTGTATGAATTGTATATCCGCCAATCTCGACCTCGGATCCAAAAGTTTCTGTTGTGTCGGGAGTAACCGCACCGCTATCAAGCGCGCCTGCCATCGTGATCGGTTTCATAATGCTGCCAGGTTCATAGAGCCCGGAAATTGCCGGGTTCATAAAAATATTTGAATTGTCTTTTGCTACTATTCGATATTGGTTCGGATCATAACCGGGTTCATTTGCCATGGCCACAATCCCGCCCGTCTTAACATCCATTATTATAATTGTTCCTGAATCGGCTTGATATTTAGTGAGTGACTCTCTGAGCGTCCGCTCAACATAATACTGCACAGACCGATCTATAGTAAGGACATAACTGGTTCCATCCTTCGGATCCTTTTGTTCAAGAAGATTAATCACTCTCCCTAACGTGTCTTTTTCTCCAATGGTCTGCCCTGATGTTCCTTGCAGCTCTTTATCATAATGCCCCTCAAACCCATAATTTCCTTTTCCCTCAGCATTCACAAAACCAAGAAGCTGAGACGCCAAGGTTAATTCAGGATAATAACGGCTATATTCCGGCATAATAAAGACTCCGGAAAATTTTTTAGCCTTTATCTGATCCGAAAGTTCGTAACTCATACCCTTTTTAATTGGAGGAACGTACAATTTATCGTTATTGATCTCATCAAAAATTGTTTTACTATCCACCCCGACCAGAGCACTGAGCTCATCCGCAGTTTTTTCCTTATCTATCACTTGTTTAGGCACAACCCAAAGGGAAAAAGATTTTACATCAAAAGCCAGCGGATAAAGAGAATCCTCTCCTCCGATTGAGTCGTGAACATAGATTCTTCCGCGTTGTGCGATATCAGTCGTCTCAAAACGTTGTTGGCCTTCTGCGAGTGCAATATATTCGCTGTGTTGCAAAATTTGTTTTTCAAACATCCGCCACAAAATCACCGCTACCATAATTACCGCGAGTACGCTAATAACTTTAAAGCGGTTTATCAATTTATTTTGTGAATTCATATTATCTAAGAGCCACTGCCCTGTTTGCTTCGTTCAAATAATCAACACTGGTTACCGGGGTCATTGGCTGTTTTTCAATATTCGCATCGATTTGATTCAATGAATTCAGCCTGGCTTTTTCAACCTCCAGCTGTTCTTTTTGGAGTTCTAGGTCAGTTGATTTGCTAGTAAGATCACGAATCTCAATACTCCTGTTTGCCCCAGCCGTTGATTGGGTCAAATATACTATTGCAAGGATGGCAAAAATAGCAATACTGATAAATTTTATAGCTGTAGAACCGATTTTTATTTCTTTTTTAATCGCTCTCTTTTTGACACCAACACTGGTCTCACGGCTACCTGTGATAGTTAAAATTCTGCCCACGAAATCTCCTTTTGTTTTGGATTTTAATTTTTTAGTCAGCAGCCAAATTTTTGTTTTTGATAGTATCGCTTTTGAAATTTCGCTGTTTGTTTGAAAATCCACTTTAGATCGTGGAGATCATGCCTTTGCCCCTCCTTTGTCCTCCTCCGTATCCCAAACGAGAACGGGCGTAAGCTTTTTTGGTGGCTGCTGACTAAAAACTTAAAATCCAATTTCGGAAAGATTTTCGGCAATATCATCCGAATTATCTTCCATTTCTTTTTTAAAGTTCTTCCAAGTATCTTCTGGCCATACTTCGATTCTGTTAAACACTCCCGCAACAACGGCTTTAGTCTTGATCCCAGCATATTCCTTGAGGTATCCCGGGAGAATAATTCTGCCGGCGCGATCCAGTTTTGAATCTGTAGCTCCGGAAAGCATGAGCCTTGAAAAGCTTCGGGCATTTTTTTGTGTGAGCGGTAATTCTGCGATCTTACCCGCCAACTTTTCCCACTCGGCGATGGAATATATCCACAGGCAATGATCTAAGCCACGAGTAACCACGCACCCCTCCGAAAGCGATGCACGAAATTTGGCCGGTATTGAGAGCCTGCCTTTTTCATCAATCGAGTGTGTGAATTCGCCAATGAACATGTTAGAAAATTTCCAATGATTAAAAGCTGAAAGCTACAAGCTGACAGCTGATTTTCGTTGACACGAAAACCAAGGCCCTCTCTTTGCCTGTAGGTTGTGAAGTTGCATTTTTGTTTACCTCGAGAGACTTTGTCTCGAGAGGTTGAATTTTTGTTTTTTGATATTTTCTGTGAGCTTTTGTGGAATGCTTCTGTGATCGATTACTCCCACTTTTTCCCACTTGTTCCCATTTTAGTCCGATATATATTGCTGGTCAATATAAAAAGCCCACAAATTTCCAAAAATCTGTGGATAATATATGCTACGAGCTAATTCATTAGTCTGGATTTATATTTTTAAAAAAGATTCTATTACCGGAATATTATCTTCAATTAAAAAATTATCAAATTTTTACTTACAATTTTGACTTTTGAGTTTGAGAAACTATTTTAATTTTCCGCAAATATGTTCTGTAACTTTATCAATGGCGACCCGCTCCTGTTTCATTGTGTCGCGATCGCGAATTGTGACTGAATTGTCTTTTAAGGAATCAAAATCAACCGTCACGCACCAAGGGGTCCCGATCTCATCCTGCCTTCTATACCTTCGACCAACCGAGCCTGATTCGTCATAAAACACATTGAGCCCTGCGGCCTTAAGCTCATCCGATATCTTCTTGGCAACCTCTGGAAGCCCCTCTTTCTTCATGAGTGGGAAAACGGCAACTTTCACCGGTGCTAGCTTGGGGTGCAAACGTAGGGTCACCTCGCCGGATTCGCGGCCATCCGATCCATCGGATTCATCATAGGCATCACAAAGGAAGGCGAGCAGTGCCCGGTCAATTCCCATCGAAGGCTCAACTACATACGGAATGAAGCGTTTGCCGCCTTGTTCATCGAAATACGAAAGATCTGTGCCTGAGAACTTTGTGTGTTGTGAAAGATCGAAATCAGTTCGCTGGGCAATCCCGGCAAGCTCAGATTGGCCAAACGGATATTTATATTCGATATCAGACGTGCCGATCGAGTAATGCGACAGCTTCTCCTTCGGGTGTTCGTATATAGCTAAATTGTCCTCTTTGATGCCGAGATCGGTGTAGAAATGTTTTACCGCATCGATCCAGGTAGTGTACCACTTTTTAGATTCCTCTTTGTCAGGCGTGATGAAATACTCTATTTCAGCCTGCTCGAACTCACGCGTACGGAAAATATAGTTGCCAGGCGTGATTTCGTTCCTAAAAGCCTTTCCGATCTGGGCGATACCGAATGGGATTTTTTTTCTCGACGATTCAGTCACGTTTTTGAAGTTGACGAATATACCCTGGGCAGTCTCACCACGCAGATATGTGAGGGTAGAGCTGTCTTCTACAGGACCCAGGAATGTCTTTACGAGAATATTGAAACTCTTCTCCTCTGTAAGCTCGCCGCCGCAATCCGGGCAAACGTCTTTCTCGAGCTGATCGGCTCGGAATCTGTGATGGCACTTTTTGCACTCACGAAGAGGATCGGTGAAGCCTGATCCTGTGTGACCAGAAGCCTCCCAAACCTTCGCATTCATGATTATACCTGCATCGAGACCGACCATATCTTCGCGTGAAGTGACAAATTTCCTCCACCATTCGTCTTTCAGATTCCGCTTCATCTCCACGCCCAAGGGGCCAAAGTCGTACACTCCGCCGATTCCGCCATATATCTCGGAAGATTGGAATATAAATCCCCTTCTCTTGCAGAGCGAAATGATCTTATCCATTTTATCTCGAGAAGCGTCAGCGACGAGAGACGATTCCATATTTTCTTTGGCCATTTTAGGTCCTTTTGCTATTTCTAGATTCAGAATATCATTTTATTGCCAAATTCACAATCTATAGCTATTTACCTTGACTATTTGCCGGTTTTATGATATCGTGCTTACGCACCCATAGGGTGACTACTGAATTGCCAAGGAGGCAAACCGCTATGCCAGTTAAAACGTCGCACCTCAGAACCCCGTACGTCAGGCAGTTTCTCCAAGCGTTCGACATGGACCTCGGGTTACTAGATGACCTCGAGGCACTCGTCGAAGCCTGCTCGAGCCGCAACAAGCGCTTCGAGAGGGGCATGGACAAGGTCCGCTTCGAGTTCGAGCGGGACCAGTCCAAGTGGAATCAGTCCCAGTTGGATGCTATCTTCACGCTCTCCGAGCGTTGGAGAATGCGCCATGGGGAGACTCCCTTCAAGGAAGGGTCTTCCTACGACTTGATCGTTACTATGGGCGGAGCCAGACTCTCTCCGTGGCAGCGCGGTGCCTATGCCGCCTTGGCAATGTCCGAGGGTCGTGTGAAGGCTAGTACCTTGGTCATCGGCGGATCCAAACGGCACCTGCCGATGGCAGAGCTTCCGTTCATCACCGACTACGTCGATGTTGAGCGGCTGGTGTCCGAACGCAACCACCAGACCTTCTTGGTCGGCGGCGAAGAGAAATCGTGCATCACTGAGCATGACCTCTGCCTGGCCGCAGAAGCCAAGCTCGTGAAGGCTCATCCCGATCTCCACATCGTCACGATCTGCGTAGACATGGAGAGGGCGGGCAACCACGATGTCATCGCTGAGGTCATGAACCACAAGGAGCTCTTCCACTCCGACCGCGCACTATCCGTGGCTGGTGTGTCCACTCAGCTCTACGCGACCGGCCTGGACGCTGACCTCTGGCTGGACGCCGACACGCATGACTGGCGATACTACTCCGCAATCGGCCACCCGGTCGACCCGATCTACTCCGACCGCCGCACTCCGACCGTGTACTTCAACGAAATTCAGACGACCATGTGCAAGAAGGCACTGGCCGAGCTCAAGGGCTACTAGCCCACAACTTACTGAGATCCGCCTAGTGGCGGATAATGACTCTACCGCCGCAGGCGAGTCCCACTCCGGGGCTCGCCTGTTGCATTTTATCGTCGAACAATCGACGATCGTTCATTTTTCGACGATGATCAAATATAAAAAATTATTTCACATTATTCAAAAATTTTTTGCTTTTTAAATTCTTTTCCAAAATAGTTCGTATATACTCATCCAAAATTTGGTCTATTTCTTGCTCGATACTCTTGTCGAGCTTTAGTTTGCCAATGGTTTCAAAATCATTTTTCTCGATAAACCGCAGCGCTTTTATAAATTCGTTCGATATTTTTGTACCCCGACTGGTCGGGGCACAATTCTTGCAGATTACTCCGCCCTCTAAATTGTCCCAATAGTTCTCCCCTTCGGTGATTTTTTCTTTGCAGTTTACACACTCATAAAACTCCGGCTGAAATCCTGCTGTTTCAATAAGTTTAAGGGCAAAGGCATTGATCAAAAAGTTCTTTTCATTTTTCTCGATAAGATCGAGAATTTGCGCGAGAATTTTGTAAGTTTGCTCTGATTTTTCGTTTTCATGCAGAAAATTATCGACAAGTTCGCCGGCTACATAGGCCTTCGCCATTTTGGGAAGATCGCAGTGCAATTTTGAAAATTCAGAAATAATTTCCGCGCCGGTGATTGTATAAAAAGTTTTGCCCTCATAAAGCTGAAAATCGACAACCATAAATGGCTCCAGGTGGCCGCCAAGCCTGGATGTGGATTTTCGGACTCCGCGCGAAATCGCCTTCACCTTACCAAATCGCTCCGTTAAAATCGTCAAAATACGATCGGCTTCGCCAAAATTCATACGTTTTATTACGATTCCATTTGTTCTATATGAGTTCATTTTTGAATCGAAATATTTGAATATACAGCATAGGGCTTGTGGGATAACGTAGCCCACATCTGATCACCGAAAGAATAGTGCCACCACTCGGTAGGGTTATTTACAAACCCTTCTCCAAGCATCACCCAATACAAAAGCCGGCGATTTTCTCTGAATTCTATTTGTTCAGAATCTTCAATTTCTAATTTTTCCAAGAAATCAGTGAAAACCGACTCTTCCATTTCATCAAATTTTGCTCCCATATTGAGAAATTCTTTCGAGCCGATTTTACATAAAGTTAGATCAACAGCAGCACCAGTGGTATGCGGCGGCGGCGATTTCGGGTCAACTTCCCATGTTCCATTCTTGTTCACGTAAGCCCAAAAATTATTAACTTCGTTTTTAATTTTTTCTTCTGACCAATCCTGATGTAATTTTTTGAAATGATGCGGTGCCCACTCATCGTGCATAAATTTCTGCACCTCCGGCGGCCGGTATGTGTCGCGAACAAAAAGCTCGACTCCGGCTGGTTTTAATTCCTGATTTATTTTGACTAATTTATCCGCAACAGTTTTTCGAGCAAAAAGATTTGGTATCGCACCTAAGACCCTGCCGCCATCATCAAGTTTGAAATTGAAGTAATAATTTTCACCGGCGATGCCAAGTGTTAGAAGATCAACCACATCATCATCTTCTGGCTTGATAGGCAAATCTCTATAACCAAACTTTTGATTTCGAATATCATCAAGATTTGGTATCGGCGTATTTTTGAATTTTTCAATTTTTTGATTCATGTGCCTTAGTTCTTAATTCTGGATGTTAAAACATTTTCCACTTGTTGTAGTTGTTCTGGTGTGTTTATGCCGAGAACTTCGGTTTCGTCGGCAATTTTTACCGCACTGATTTTTTTGCCCTGATCTTTAGCCATTTTTATGACATCCGTAAGGTAATATTCACCTTGCGTATTGTTGGTTTTAATATTTGCTAGATTTTTCCAAAGCCAGAGAGAGTCGAAAACATAAAAAGCCGGATTGCATTCTGTGGTTTTTAGCTGTTCTTCATCGCAATCTTTGTGTTCAATAATTGCATCAACGTTACCTTCAGTGTTTCGAATTATCCTGCCGTAGCCTGTCGGGTCAGAGTATTCCACGGTAAGCATTGCGATCGTTGGTTTTTCATTTGTGTATAGATCGATGAGATTTTTGATCGTTTCGGGTTTGAATAATGGGGCATCGCCGCAACAAACTATGACCGCATCCGATTTGCCTTCCAGATTTACTCGCGCAGACATTGTCGCATGGCCAGTGCCGAGCTGTTCTTCCTGTACTGCATACTCAACCTGGTCTTTAAAATAATCGCGGACAATTTCTTGTTTATATCCCACAACAAGAACAATTTTCTTAAGGCCAGCATCGCATAACGATTGAATCAAATAACTTACTACCGGTTTACCATTCGCCTTAAACATGACTTTTGGGATTTCTGATCCATTTTCGCTACCCATGCGTTTCCCCTTCCCTGCCGCGAGCACAACTGCTGCAATTTCCATTTTGATTTCCTTTCAATTATTCATGCCCATTATATCAGAATTGGGCCCCGACTATTGTCGGGGCCCTGTGCTCTCCTCCTCTCTCGGCGGAGGATCACCGAGCCAATACGCGAATGGCGGCTCGGCCAGTGGGTCATCTTTGAGTATCTCGGCCCAGGTTGTCTTCTCTTCGTTTGTCATCGCTCTCATGATTTCGACACTCCTTAGCAAGACAGATGTTGCCAGCGGCCAGTGCCGTCAGCGTACGAACGCATGCACTTTCCATGGCCACAGCCGATTTCTCCGCATGCAACGCACCTTTTGAGGCTATTGCGCTCTCTGCCAGTTTTCTTGGACGGAGCATGTAAACCCGCGTCACAGTGGGGGCATTTTCCCCCGTTCGCGGTGATTCTCCAGCTGCGGTTCCTTCTGTTCTGACGCTTGCTTGTCGCCATCCTGGCCTCCTTGGCTGTTTGGTTTCGAAAAGCTTAACCGGTTTAAGCCCTTCGAGCCAAAAACAAAAAACCGCCCTAGTGGCGGCCTTTTGAAAAATATTTTTAAATCAAATTAAATAAGCCGCCGAGTAGTCGGAATAAGTAGATTGACTTGAATTGCGCGGCATTTGATATTCATATTGAGTTGATATTACCCTTTATTCATATAGTTTGCAATATCGGCAAACTTCTTGCCGGCTAGCGATTGGTTGGTTGCCCAGTCCTCTTCGGTAACTTCTCTCCCAAACCATTTTGGTTTTTCAAACGACTTGGCAGTTTCTTCGTCTGTAGTCGACACCTCGATCAGTGCCAAACCGTCAAGATCGCCTTCAAACTCATCAATCATTATCTCAAGGCTGGGATCATCTTTGTATGCATATCTTTTCTTTTTAATGGTTTTCGTCACCACTTTCCAGATTCGGTCAAACTCTTCCTTGTTGATTTCAACTTCAAATTCTTCCCTGTATCGCTTATCGCCAGGGATCGCCATCAATTTTCTGGTGATAAAAAACTTGTCTCCAATTTTTCGGACACGTGTGGCATCCTCAGCATTTGAAAGGTAGCCCTGCTCTATCTCTGATGATTTTAGTTTGCCAAGTTCCGGTAATTCCGTTGCCAAATAGGTCGATTCGATGTTAATCATGTTCCTCCTAATTTGTATTCTTAAAATTCAATCTCTTTGAAGTAGCTTCAAACTCGCCTGCAATATCATCGGTTAGTAATCTTGCATTAATCATATCTCGCACAGCATGCAAATAGTGATCAAAAACATCCGCGTCGTAAAGTCTAACTTCATGATCGCCGAGATTTTTGATTTTCCAGCCGCTGTTGGCGTAGTGGCTTAGCTCCAATGTTCTTACTTGGAGTAAAGATAAGTTTCTGACCAGCCCCTGGATTGCCTGCTCGCAAAGTTCGGCGAGTACGATTTTCGGTTTGATAATCTGTTCCGTTTTTACCGACAAAAGTTTCTCGTACCGTTCCACAAATCCGGCGATATCCGATTTTTTTAATTTGCCGTCCCTGAGAAGAAATTTAATTCTCTTCAATAAATCATGCTGACCCTGGGTTAGGGTAAATGCTCCAACAAGTAATTCACGGGGAACTTCTGTTTCGGAATTGATAGGGTAGTAACCATGTTGCTCGTTCTTATAACGATTTATCCAACCGACTATCTCTCGTTTTTGCTCATCAAATTTGATGTCGCTGTCTTTTGCTACCCGGAAGCAACCGTCATCCTTATAAACAAAGATCCCACCACCGATCCCTGAATAGGGCAAGGTCATTTCCGGATTGGTCGAGAAGGTTGCTCGACCGTCGATAATTGAAAGGCCGTCATTGACTATTCGTTCAATAGCAGCCTTTTTTGTTCCGTGAAAATAAAGCATAAGAAATCATTTCTTGCATACAAATTGTCCGAAAATCTAGTCTTAGCGCTGGCAGGCAGGACAAAAGTGCGTTCCGCGCCCCCCCAAAGTTATTCTTTTAATTTTTCCGCCACATTTTTTGGGGCAATTCTCACCCGTTTTCCTGTACACCTTCAGATGTTTGTGAGCCTCGCCAGGGGTTCCGTCGGCTTTAACATATGTATCAGCAGAAGATCCGCCGTATTTCAATCCAAGCTTTAATGATTTTATTATACCAGAAATAATTTTTTTCCATTCTGCGTCTTTGATATCTTTTACTTTCCGTGTAGGAATTATCCCGGCACAAAACAACGATTCGTCAGCATAAATATTCCCAATCCCTGCAATAATTGATTGATCCATCAGAAATAATTTGATTGGTCTATTGGGGATTTTTTTCGCTCGGTTTTTTAAATATTCTACTGAAAATTCACTCGAAAACGGATCGATACCGATATTCGCAAGTTCTTTAGTTTTTAGATTCTTTAGTTCTTCAGTTGAATACGACCTAACGTAACCAAACCGGCGCAGATCATTGAAATACAAAACACTTTCATCGTCGAAATGAAAAATTGCTCGCGTATATTTACCCGGCATTTTTTCATGCCAATCTTTCGATGGATGGCCGCCAGCCGTGCGATTGCGCAGGCAAAATTCTTTCTCTCCGGCACATTTTTCCCAAATAAGCTGACCGGTCATTTTCATATGAATTAGGATTGATTTTTTCGAATCCAATTTAAAAAGAAGCATTTTCGCGATTCGATCCACATTCAAAATCTTTGCTCCAATGACATCTTCTGGCTTAAGCTGTACGACTTTAGAATCGCGCGATTCGAAATCAGATATCGTTTTTCCCTTGATCTTGGCAACCAGCCCTTTTCTGATTGTCTCTACTTCTGGTAGCTCTGGCATAAAAATTCCTAATTTTCCAAATAAGTAATCACGGGCATTTTCTTAACTTTTTTAACGACTGCTCCCAATTTTTGACTCGCAGCTTTCATAATCCTTGCAACAGATTCCTGCTCTTCAGTATCGAGCTCTTCCCAGAAAACAGAGTTTCCCGTTTCAAGTGACAACAATTCTATCACATCATTCGCCGTTAATGGACCAGACTGCAACTCTTCTCTTGGCCTCGTTTCGAGTGATACTACTAGAGCATCTGTCATATCTTCTTCTGCTATCTTACGTTCTGCTAATTTTATTCCACCCAAGAGGGTTTGCCCATCCGGAGTCGAAGCATATTCTTCCTTCCATTCGGCAGGAACAAAGAATCCACTCTCGTGCAACATTCTCATCGCTTGCTGCGGGTCAAGGACACCTGCCCCATTAGCGCGAACAAATTCGGCAAATCGAGTCGTTAGCTTAGGCAAATTGTATCTGTAAGCTTCGAAATCGCGATCGTAAATTGTAAATAACTTATCCAAATCTCCGAAGTTGATTTCTTGCTCCTCGTTTTCTCTATTATAATTTTCCGCCCATTCGGACAATGAATGGCCGGTAGCCTTCGCATAAAATTTCTTCATTTCATCAGCAAGAAAGGCAACGCTAGCAAGATCAACATCCGCCTCTTTGGCTGTGCCTTGCCACAGATAATGCCGTAGCACTCGGAGAGAAGTCTCTCCTAGAGAATATTTGGTTTTTCCAACTGAATTAATTTGGTCCAGAACTGATTGTGCCTCTCGTAAAAATCCTAGATTGACATCTAACTCTTCTTTCTCAACTTCGGCAAAAATTCTGCGCGTTACATGTGACATAGCATTCTCATGAGATTCACCAAAAACGATCTCACCTTCCGGGTAGAAACGCCCTATTATTGGTTCGCAAACTTCAGCAAATTCTTGTGTTTCTCTCTCCCTTTGCTCAGGAGTTTTCATTTCTTCGCGCTTGATACCTCTCTCATCATTTGGATCAATCATATTGTTCCTTTCTGTTCAAATTATACCAGATTGTTTATGCTTCGCCGGATTTGACAAATTTTGCGCTTTGATATACGCTAAAAATACCAAGCATCGCATAGCAAAACAAAAATCAATCAAAACCAAAGGCACATCAAATGGCCTTTTTATGTTCCAATTTTTTGATTTTTGAATTTTGATTTTTGAATCTGAACGGAGTGAAATATGGATTTAGAAAATCCCGGATACTGGAGAAAACTTATCAACCAAGGGATGATTCGATTTTTTCTTTTAAAAGTTCTCTACAAAGACAAAGAAAGTTACGGATATAAGCTAGTCAAAAGAATTGAAGAATTGTCCGAAGGGATTTGCCGACCGACTGAATCCACCATTTATCCCGCCCTTGATCAGCTTATGAAAGGTGGATATGTGACGATACAAGAAGTCTCCGCTGGGATGAGGACAAGAAAAGTATATTCTCTAAACGAGCAAGGCAGGAGCGCTTATCGCACTGCCGCCAAAGCATACGGAGAAATAATTCCCCTACTCCGCGAAGCAATAATGCTCTAAAATTGGTTATATTTAAAAATAACAAAATCTTGGTCTAAGATAAAAACGTAACAATTCTTCCGCGGTCGCGGAAGAATTGTTACGTTTCAGGGCTTGATAAGTGCCTAGAAGAAGTAAGATATTTTAAATTCTTGAGTTATAAAAAGTTAACAGCGATAAAAAGCAAGAGCGGACAGCTGCTCTTGCCGTCCGCCGGTCACCCGAGAAGCTCGTTATGCCTCACCGGGTTGAAACTCATTACTTCCCATCCATGCTGGGCCTCTTCTAGGAGCACGTTTGGGTCATGTTCAACTTCGGTGTACTCGTGCATGAGCATTCCGTCCTCCACTAGCGTGTATGCTTCATTGCCGCTACTGCCACCGTAGTTATACACCCTGATCGTCGCAATCCAGGGATCGAGAAGCCCAACCTCCAGCATCCATAAGAATGGCGCACTACCCTCGAACCTGGCAAACCCATTCTGCTCGCGCTGCCTTTGCAGCTCAAGGAGGATCAACCGCTTTTCTTTTTCGGTCATGCTTCGTCACCTCAAAAATCAGTATAGATATATACTGAAAATAAATCAAAAGAGAACAAAAATTATTTTGTCGCCGGCGGTTTGGCTCGTTTGCCAAGTAAATTTAGATCAAGATTTTCAATATCGGATAAAATTTTATTAGCATCGGCCGATATTTTTTGTTGTATATTTTTGTCAGTAATTTTTTGAGAAAAAATGAATTCTATCGTTTTATCAAAATCATTTTTGAATTTAGTGTTAATCTTCTTCCACTCAATATCCCTGAACGCTTCCGCTTCAGTTTCATCATACTTTATCACACTGCTTAGCATTAAAAATGCAATTGAAGGATATCCTAAATAACCCTGCCAATACGATCCATTGTCATTTGACATAATAGAATGTGAATCGGGGTTGTACACAACATCATAGTATTTCAAACCGTCAGATGAATAAACCTTAGCACTATTTCCATTTATATGAACCCTATTGTCAGCAATAGACCCCAAAGCTTCATATATCTTAATCTTTGGTGGCAATTTCCACTTCATTTACTGGTCCATCCTGGAAAAAATTACTGCTAATCCAACAATGATAAGGATGAGGGGCCAAAGTTTGATGATGTGGGCAAAGGAAACAAAATTATTAGTCAAAAAAATTAAGCCGATGAAAATTAGAATGATTGCAAAGATGATTGTACCATCGCGGCGGCCTTTTGTTTTGGCAACATCTTTAACCTCGGATTTAAATTCTCGGGCAGCTCTTTTCATATTTTCTTTTGGGTCCGACTTGCCCCTTTTTGAACCGGCCAGATCTTCAAAATATGATATTTCCCCTTCTTTTGGTACAACAAGCCACATAATTATATAAACTAAAACACCCGACCCACCCAAAAGAGTGAAGGCAACAAAAATAATCCTGACAATGTTTGGGTCAATGTCGAAATATTCTCCTAAACCGCCACAGACTCCGGCAACCATTTTGTCTTTTTTTGAGCGCATTAGATTTTTTGCCATGATGCTCCTATAAAAAATTATGGATAAACCATTGACCTAATTTAATCTATATTCTATACTATTAATACTAAATTAGTAACCTTTTGAAAGGCAAATATGACAGATCCAAAAGATGAGGGATGCGGAAACTGCGGCGGATGCTGCGGTTGCTAAAAAATGCCCCCTAGGGGGCATTTTTTTATCCGCGCTCTTTTTTGTCATCGATTATCGTGAGAACTAGGAGAACAATCCCCAAAAGTGCAATTATTATTGATGCGATTAAGAAAATTCCGTAGTTGCTTTCATTGCCAGGCGATACTGAATCGGCACTGATATTAAAATAACGGCTGGAAAACAAAATCACTAGCCCGCCGCCAATACAGGTAGAAATTACTCCCAGAAAAGATTTTGTTCTTGCTTTCATAACTATAATTATTTCATAAACTCAATTGACTATATCAACTTTGTGGGCCAAGCAACTTATTTATTCATAGCGTAACACATCAAGCGGCTTCACGCGAACTGCCCTCCTGGCAGGATAAATTCCCGTGATGATACCAACCAAGAGAGAAAAACCACCCATTACAAGCGCAAACAATAACGGCGTGTAAAACACGGTGATTGGAAACGCACCGGACCGGACAGCCATAGTCGAGATGCCGATATTAACCAACCACTCAAACACCAAGCCGATAATCACGCCCGAAACACCGCCAACGAATGCGATTAAGACAGATTCTGTCGTGAAAAGAAGAAAAATGTCACGGTTGCGCGCACCAATCACTTTAAGATATCCAACCTCTCTGGTTCTTTCCATCAAGGAAATCGTCAAAGTATTAAACATGCCAAGCAAGGCAACGATCATGGCTATAAAGCCCAGAATACCCAGGGCAACTTTTAAAATCGAGAAAATCTGATTGATCTGGGCTAACGTATCTGACACATTATCAGTTTTGTATCCCATATTTTCAATAGTTTTTCTGATCGTGGCAACCTCGGTTTGATCTGTGGCTTTCACTTTTATCATCGAAAAATTAACAGCACCGGCATTTTTGGCGGATTGTAAGGGGATATAAGCAAATGGAACCGACTCATCATCAATGATTCCAACCAGTTTAAATTCCTGATTTGCAGAAGTTTTCGTCTCTCCGTTCTCGGTCAAATCCCTTGTTACTATTAGGTCAGCCGCAATATCTTTATCCAAAATTGTCGCCGCATCCTTTACCCCCAGAAGATTTAAAACGGCTTTGGATACAATTATATCTTTACTGCTCGCATCTGTACTTATAAATTTGCCTTGATCGGCTTTGATTTGATCATATTCGGCAAAATTATTATCAATTGCATAAAAAACCGTGTCTGTCGCTGATTCACCAATTTTTAGTTTTCCTGCCAAATTAATGCTTTCACCTATTGAATCAACCTGGGTAATCTCAGAAATTTTGTTGTTTGTATCATCGGTAAGTTTTACCACATTCGAATCTCCGGATGTAACATCAATAATTGAAAACGCGTCAAACTTAACCACCTGATCTGTAACAAGCCTCTGGAGGCCATAACCCAAGGAGACGAGAAACATAATCGCGCCAATACCAATGATCACACCAATTAACGTAAGTATTGTTCTCGAACGATGTACTGATAGATTTCGATAAGATAGATATAAAATTTGGATTAATTTCATTTACTCTCCTTCAGCGTGGCTACTTCTTGCTCAAGCTGTTTTGCTATATCGGCAACCGACTGAGACGCTACCACTCCATCACGCATGGCAATTTTGACCGTAGCATACGGCAAATAAACCAAATTGTGAGTAACCATAATTATTGTTCTTTTTGATTCCAGGTTCAGCCGTTGAAATATCGCCATTGTTGCATCGGAATTATGCGTATCAAGATTGCCAGTGGGCTCATCAGCTATGATAATCCAGGGATTACGGATAAGCGCCCTTGCGATTGAAACTCTTTGTTGCTGACCACCGGAAAGTTTATTCGGTGGGTTGTCGGCAAATTCCTCCATTCCGATCTCTGAGAGAACATCAAGAGCTCTTTTTTTTGAACCAGAAAAAGAATTGCCCTTAAGCACAAGCGGAATCGCAACATTTTGCCAAACATTCAGGGAATTCACCCAGTGTGACGATTGTGAAATTATTCCAAACTTTTCAGATCTAAATTGCGCCCTCTGATCATCCGATAATGAATATAGGTCTTCTTCTCTCACAACAACTTTGCCTGTGGTCGGTGCCTCAAGGCCTGAAATAACATTCAAAAGAGTTGACTTGCCGCACCCAGAAGGACCATAAATAATTGCAAAATCTTTCGGATGGATTTCAAGATCAACGCCGTTTAGGGCGTGAACTTTATTTATTCCGAGATCAAAAGATTTCGTCACCTTTTCAATTTTGATTATTGATTCCAAGCTCATTACCCCTCACCTAGTCTTTTTTTAAATATACAATATTTATTCCCAACCCGCAATTTTCATTATCTGAAGAATATTTTTACCCGCGAAAACGCCCGCTGAAAAGTGTTCAAGTATGTGATTATTTAAGGCGAATTGCTGGGCCTTTTGGGTGAAAATATTATTGCCTTAACCTAGTCCCGGAAAAGATTAATGGAAATAAAAAAGGCTTTAAAAAACTCTATGTTGGCGGCGTCCTACTCTCCCGGGACCTTTTTTATCCCGCGAAGCTTCAGCGAAGTGGGGCGATCCAAGTACCATCCCCCTTCGCTCTTCGAGCTACGGAGGGACAAGTCGGCGCTGAAAATAAAAAATACTTAGTGTTGGCGGCGTCCTACTCTCCCGGGACCTTTCGATCCAAGTACCATCGGCGCTGAAGTGCTTAACTTCTCTGTTCGGAATGGGAAGAGGTGTACCCACTTCGCCAAAACCACCAACACTAAGTATTCTTTAAATGTGCTTCCTGCCCCGCGTAGCTTTACGCGGAGTGGGGTCTGCTCGGAATGGGAAGAGGTGTACCCACTTCGCCACCCGTCTCGCCTGCGGCGAAGCCGAGGCGGAAAACCACCAACACTAAGTATTCTTTAAAGCCTAATATTTTATGCTTTTAATTTTAAACTCTATTGCCACACAGGACAGGGCAATAAGTAGTGCCATGTCCTTGTACGGTAATACAGATTTGAGCTAGGATCTTACACACAAGAAGAATAAATCATCCTGTGCGAAGTATCATTAACGCTCGAAGTTTTACTGGGAGTTCCAGTAATTGCTAGTCAAACAATAGTATATTTTAATCGATCAATTAGTACTTCTCGGCTCAAGACATCGCTGCCCTTACACCTAAAGCCTATCAAACTCATTATCTATAAGTGATCTAAGAAACCTAATCTTGTGGCCGGCTTCACGCTTATATGCTTTCAGCGTTTATCCGCTAAGGCTTAGCTACTCTGCAATGCCCGAGGTTCGGACAACAGATACACCATAGGCCTACACCTCCCGGTCCTCTCGTACTAGGGAGACACCCACTCAAGTTTCCACGCTCACAGCAGATTAGGACCGAACTGTCTCACGACGTTCTGAACCCAGCTCGCGTACCCTTTTAACTGGCGAACAGCCAGACCCTTGGGACCTGCTTCAGCCCCAGGATAGGATGAGCCGA
>Ga0172380_10000164_pt1 | contig 144085 bp, 127 predicted proteins | sample Leawe162metaG_FD_119747 | JGI IMG/M metagenome (GOLD analysis project Ga0172380, IMG submission 119747) | Leachate microbial communities from a municipal landfill in Southern Ontario, Canada - Leachate well 162 metaG | ecosystem: Engineered > Solid waste > Landfill > Unclassified | place...
GGCTCATCGCATCCTGGGGCTGGAGAAGGTCCCAAGGGTTTGGCTGTTCGCCAATTAAAGCGGTACGCGAGCTGGGTTCAAACCGTCGTGAGACAGGTTGGTCTCCTATCTGCTGTAGGCGTTGTTGATTGAGAGATCTCTTTCCTAGTACGAGAGGACCGGAAAGAACGAACCTCTGGTGTACGAGCTGTTCCGCCAGGAGCACTGCTCGGTAGCTACGTCCGGACGGGATAACCGCTGAAAGCATATAAGCGGGAAGCCTCGCTCAAGATTAATCAACTACCTTGATTTATCAAGGTACAATTTCCTGGAAGATTACCAGGTTGATAGGTCTCAGGTGTAAGTCCAGTGATGGATTAAGCCAAGAGATACTAATAAATTGAATTATTATTCACTCTTAAATTTCCTGTAACATGCAGCGCAAAATATGAAACACGTGCTTTCGAGCACAATCGTTTCATGTTGCGTGTTATATGTTACATATCGGTTAGTAGTTAGCAGTTTCTAAATTTCCTATTTTACCACGCCGTATCCGCCAGCTGGCGGAGAAGGAGGGCTTTGCTTTTTTCTATTCTTCGGAGTAGAATAAAAGCAAATAAAAAATAGTAGAAACTGAAGTTCTCGAATAAATAACTTTAAAATAGTTTATGGAGAATTATAGAAAGAGTTTTGCATTGACATTTACCGTATTTTCCGTGATTATGCTTACGATCGCCTCATTCCTGTTTTTCTCTCCGGTGATCAAGGCTTTTTAACAATAGCCAATAATTTGAATGCGCAGTTTTCGGTGCTTCTAGCGACAAGGGTACACCTGATCCCTTCCCGAACTCAGCAGTTAAGCTTGTCAGCCCCGATGGTATCCGCTTCGAGCGGAAAGAGTAGGGCAGTGCCGAGAACTGTGTATTTAAATTTCAAAGTAGGATTGAATTATTACAATGCGATGAGTGGTCCGCCCAGGGCGGAGAGAACTGTGTATTTAAATTTAGAAAAGATCTGATTATAAAAATGCCACCCGTGGTATTTTTTTGTTTGGTTCATTGTGAACTGAACGGTTACTTGCTATAATAAAAACATAATACTAAAAATTTAAGCGATATGGATAAGAGTTCTCAAAAAAGGCTAATCATCGGCCTGATTTATCTGATATTTTTTGCAGCAGTTTTTTGGTTTCTGTACTCAATTTTTAAACCAAAAGCGACTTGTACCGATGGAGTAAAAAATCAAAACGAGGAAGGAATCGATTGTGGAGGGATTTGCCCGGCGAACTGTGTCAAAAATGAAGTTAAGGATTTTATTGTCGGAGAAACGGGCGTGGTAGAAAGTTCAATCGCCGGTCAGTATGATTTTTATGGGCAAGTGATTAATCCAAACAACACCTATGGCAGCAAAAGTTTTTCCTACGATATAAGATTCAAAGATGAAAACGGATTGATCTTGGCGGAAAGACAGGGAGAAAGTTTTATCCTTCCGGGGGATAAAAAATATATCATAGAGAATAATATTGGATCGGATAAACACCCGATTAGTATTGATTTTTCCGTCACTGATTCGCAATGGGTGGAAACTGATGATCTTTATGAAAGACCGGATCTCGAGATTGTAAACAAGAGTTATAACGAAATTACTTCCGGGGTTGGTTTTTCAGAAGCCAAGGGTCTTTTGAAGAATAAAAGTCCGTTCGATTTTGCATTGATACGAGTCAGGGTGATCTTGCGCGATATGGCAGGCAAGATTATCGCACTTAATTCTACAGAAATGCGAACCGTCAGGTCGGGAGAGAATCGTGATTATCGAGCTTTTTGGCCTAATCGTTTTCCTGGTGGGGTGGCTGATGTGGAAAATCAGGTCGAAGTTAATGTTTTCGATTCAGATGCTTTTGCTAAAAAATATTTTCAATCTTTGCAGTCTCATGGGCGTTAAAAATTTGTCAAAAAGGAAAAGAATCTATGCAGAAATTCTTTAAGCTGGATTGGGTAATTTTGGTCACGGTCGCCTTGCTTGTGGCAATCGGTTTTTTGGCTCTCTATAGTGTTTCACGGGGAGATTTAGGGATAGATCTGGGAAATTTCAGAAAGCAATTGATTTCAGCTGTGGTGGGGATTGTGCTGATGTTTGGTATCGCTTTTTTTGATTATCGCGCCTTGAGTTTCTTTAGTACTAAGCTGTATTTTGCCACACTAGCAGTGCTTTTTTTGGTGCTATTTCTTGGAACCAAGATTCGTGGTACGACAGGCTGGATTGGTGTTGGCTCCTTTAATATTCAGCCAGTGGAGATGGCTAAATTGGCTATGGTTGTCTTTTTGGCTAGCTTTTTTAGTAAGAAAAAAAGCCAACTCAGTATAGTGGTGAGAATTACCACATCAGTCATTTTGATTTTTTTCCCAGTCTATCTTATCATTAAACAGCCAGATTTTGGTTCGGCAATGGTGATTGTTGTTTCTTGGGCTGCCCTGCTTTCCATCTCGGGGATCAGTAAGAAAAACTTGTTGATTTTGTTTTTGATCGGATCGGTCATCTCCTATTCTGGCTGGTTTTTATTACGGCCCTATCAGAAAGAGCGTTTGATCAATTTTGTCAATCCGTATAATGATCCACGGGGTAGTGGCTATAATGTGATTCAATCAATGGTGGCGGTCGGCTCCGGCGGACTTTTTGGTAAAGGTCTCGGTCATGGTTCGCAATCGCAATTGAATTTCCTGCCGGAAAAACACACAGACTTTATCTTTGCTGTTATTGCTGAAGAAATGGGTTTTTTAGGTGCCGCCGCCGTCCTGTTTCTCTTGAGTCTTTTGCTCTATCGCATAAAAGAAGTGGCGCGTTCGGCCGGGGATAATTTCGGCTATCTTCTGGCCGTAGGCATTATGATGATGCTCTTTTCGCAGATCTTGGTCAATGTCGGGATGAATATTGGAGTGATGCCAGTGGCGGGCGTGCCGTTGCCTTTTCTTAGTTATGGCGGAAGCTCTTTGGTGGCGGTTTTTGCTTCAATTGGAATTGTTCAAAGCATCTATATCCATAAAATGAAAACTCTTTAAGAGGCTGATTTTTACTTACTACTCAACAAAGAACCCACTATCGATCGAGTGGGTTTTTTGTTTTGGCGTCCTTGACAAATTTCCCAGTTGTGCTAGACTATTCCGTTAATCTAATAACTGATTTTAAGTAAAACTATATGTTTGATATGAAAAAAATTGACTTAAAAAGGTTGTTTTTGGCCTTTTTAGCGTTGGTCGTGGTTGTGCCATTTTTGACTTTTGCCGGGCATACAAAAAAAATCTATGTCGATACCGGAGCGAGTAATAATCAAGATGGTTCTTCCAAACATCCCTATAAAACCATTTCCCAAGCGCTGAAAAATGCCAACAAAGACACAGTGGTCTATGTCGCTGAAGGCACTTATCATGAAAATTTAGTTGTACCTAAGGGCGTGGAAGTTAATGGCCAAGGTCGAGACAAGACAATCATTGAAGCAAAGAGCGATGATGATTCCGCGGCCTATCTTAATGGCGGAGCAAAACTCACCAAACTGACAATCCGGGACGGTAAAAATGGAGTCAAAGTTTCTGATGGCGGAAGAGTGAAAATTATCAAATGTCGGATCGAGCACAATGACAGGGATGGTGTGATTATTTATGCCGGAAAACTGAATGATAGCAATAAGGTGACGATCAGTGAAACGGAAATCAGAAAAAACGGCCGCAACGGCGTTTACTCCGAGAAAAGAAATCTGGTCGTTGATAATAGCGACATCAAAGATAATGGCAGCGACGGAGCATCTTTTGATTCGGGAGTAATGGCTTGGATCGATGGTACTAATTTTCTGAGAAATTCTGCCAGTGGCCTCAAAGTTCGCCTGGATGGTGCACAGATCTATACAAAGAATAATACTTTTTCTGATAATGAACGGGAGGGGGTTGAAGTTGATGCTTTTGGACAGACAGGCAGAGTTGATATTAAAAACTCAAAGTTTAGCGATAACTCTAATTATGGGATCGCTCGGGTGCAAAGAAAAGCTTTCTTTGGCAATACTTGGACAGGCTTGACGATCGAAAATGCTACTTTTTCCAAGACAAACTTAGGTGAAGTTTCGGGAATATTCAAACTGTTCAATTAAGACAGGTAAATAACGGAATTGATTCTTATGAATAATTTTTGGCTAAAAAAACTGGGTTGGTTTGCGGGCATATTCTTAGTTTTGCTCGTATTCAATCTGAATAAGAGTCAAATCTATGAGTCTGAGACGGATGTTTTACTTTTGCCTAAAAATGAAGTCATTGCGCTTAATCTTGATGTGACAGTGGAAAATTTTCAACAGATCCTAGCCTCGCTGGCTTTTAACGACCGCTTGAGTGATGGAAGCGAAGCTTTAGCGTCTGGCGTGGATCTGCCAAACTATAAGCGGAAGGATTTTTGGAATTCAAAACTGAGCGTGATTCGGGCGGATAAGAGCGGGGTGTTGAGGATTAAAAACTTCGATGCGAAAAGTAGTCTCGCTCAAGAGCTGAACAATGATACGATAGAAAACCTGATCGCAGTAATCGGCAGATATTATAATATCCAGACAGACCTGGAGATTCAGATCATCGATGGGCCAATAGTGCGAAAAACTATTGCTCAAAATTTGACTGTCTTGATCGGCGAAAGCCTCCTTTGGTCGCTGGCACTCTATTTGATATTTTTTTTCCTTTTTCCGCTTATCTTTATTAAAAAAGAGACTGGCCAGAGGGAGCTTCCTGGCAGGGATTTTTCCCGTAATGTTGAACCGTTGAAAAAGATGGTCGTAGCTACGATTCCCGAGGAAGATAATTATTTTGCAACCAAGAATTTTTTTGATCAGGTCAAAAAAACTGAAGTAATGGAAAAAATCTTGCCAAAGGAAGGGACTTTGCCTCCATCCATCTTTCCCAGCTTTGGAAAAAAAGCTCCAACGCCTGTTAATCTTCCGGTAAGCGAAGATGAGCTGCCTAGTATCTTCCGTCAAAAAATAGCCACTCCTCAGGCGGAGAAAGTAATTGAGAAACCGATTGAGCATGTGGAAGCAGCGCAGGTGGAATACATTCCGCGCGAAGCGACGCCGGAAGAAGTGAAATCTAGATTGAACCGATTGCTCGGCGGGGGGAAATAATATTTTTGATAACTGGAAAAAACCGTTCTCGTTTTTCGGGAGCGGTTTTTTGTTTGCTTGGGTGATGTTTCCGTGGTTTATTTTCTCCGGATTTATGGTATAATTAAAACAGCTAAGGAGCTGGTTTTTTGGTATATTGAAATTTTCTCTAGGAAAATTATTTGTTAGGTAAAAAATGAAAAATGAGAACTTAAATTTAAAACTTATTTTTTTCGCAATAATCTTCGGCGGGATTTTTGGATTGATGGGAAGAACCTGGGCAGTGACATATTATATCTCTAGCAGTACGGGAAATGATGCCAATACCGGCCTGGATAAGAACCATGCTTGGGAGCACGCACCGGGAATGAAAGCGGCGATAGGTAATCCGGCGGATTATGCTCCACCGGCTGGTTTGTGTTCTACGTATACAGGAACATGTGCCAGTTCTTGCGCTAGTGGTTATGTCCAACTATACCCAGCTGGAGAAAATTCCTCTCAATTTAGTGATTGTTCAGCAGCGCAAATTTGTTGCGTTTCCGATGCCTGGCTTTCTGGCAACAGCTATCTTTTGAGTCAGCCCGGTGACAATTTTATTTTCAAGGGCTGTGATGTTTGGACGGCGGAAAATTTTCCTTGGAGAATTAGCGCGCCGCATTTTGCCACAGAGACCGGTGCCTATTATAGCGCCGCAATGGACTATCTCGGTACTGGTCGAGAGGAAGCGAAAATTTCTCTCCTAGGCGATGATGATAAGACCTGGTATAACTCGGCGAAATGCGCGTCCGGCTGGGATCGTCCAGTACTGGATGCCTGCGCGGTGGAAGCGCCACCAATTCCTTCACCCTATCATGACGGTGAGTTTATGACCGGTTGCAGTGGCAATAACTTGACCACATTTTCGGATGATATGGCGATGCTACATTTTCCGATAAAAAATGTTATTTTTTCCGGTTTTGATATTCGTAATATTTATGTGCCGAACCAGCAAGGATATGGCGCGGTTGTTTATGGCGGTCGCCAAGAAACAGCCTGGTTGATTTTTCGTCGAAACTATATCCATGCCTGGTACGCTGATCCGCCAGTCAAAATTTGGGTGACAATTCCGCAAGACAGTCATACTGCAACAGTAATCAGCGGTAACACGGATGGGGTTAGCAACGGAATGCCTTTTCAGATAATGGGAACTTATCAAGTAATTCCGGCCAGCAATAATGGCCCGATCGTTGCCAATTGGAATGGGACAGCCAAGACTTTCGATATTACGGACGGTTACGCAAATTTACGCAACTCTTGCTTACTGCATGGTCTTCCTAATAGCCAAGGCAATACTTGTGTCGATGGTGGATATTTGGGTGGGGATGTGGATTGTTCGCAAGCACCCGGTTGTCTTTTGGTTGGCGGAAGCCAAGCGATGGTAATTTCTCCCATTCAAAGTTACCCCAATAATCGCGATGTAACATTTGAAGAAAATGTGGTGGATGGGAGAGATTCGAATCTTGTGCAAGAGGAATTGGATTGTCCAAGTGATGTGTGGGGAGCTTGCATGGGAGTGAACGGTGGGCTCTACCAAGGACCGCAGATCGTGCGTAATAATGTTTTTCGCGATACGACCAGTTGGTATCTGGGAATGGTTCAGGAATTTACCGGCAATTATTATCTGGGACCGCACCGCACGGATATCAACACAACTAGCCATGACAATATGATGGAATCGCTGGGCGATCATGGCTTTGGTGCGGTTGTGGCCAACAATGTGATGGTTGGGGCGAAAGCCGGTGTGTCAATAATGTTAGCTGCCCGCAAAAAATACACGTCAACAGCTTCGGTTTCCACCGGTTCTAGCGTGCTTCAGTTTTCGCAAAGCCCGGCTACGGCTTGCGGTGAAGCTGATTGCGAGTTGACTGCTGGCCGAGTAATCAAAGTGGTGGGTGGCGGAGCGGGTGGAAGTGATTTGGATACCTATGTGCTTTCCATCAATGCCAGCGCCAATACCGTAACCTTGGAAGATCCGGTTCAGATTACCAGTGTCAATGCGACAATCTATACTGGAGGCGTCAATCCTAGTTATGCTTTTAATAATGTGCTTTCTGATGTTCCGCAAAATTATGTTTTTCAAATTACAACATCGGGTGGCAGTACGACCGGTTCAGTCTATCTTTTTAATAATACCATTGAAGGCGGACCGGATCCAAATGGTTATTCTCCAGGATCTTATCCAGTAATTCCTGGTACAGGCTGTTCGGCATCGATGCAACATTGTGAGTTTCGCAATAATCTGCTAATTGCTTGCTCGGGTGATGGTGAAGGTTCTGCTCAATGTGATGAGGGTCGGCCATTTGTTCCAGCAGAGCTATGCGGTGCTAATTGCACAGAGCATGCCAACATTGGTCAGGCCCTAAATCAAGCCATAGCCCAAGGCACGATTTGGAATCAAAATCCCTACACCTTTTTCCCCAGCGCGGCGTCCCCGGTCATCGGTGCTGGGGATAACTTGACGGCCTATTGTTCTCGGCCGAGGTTGTCTGAACTTTGTTCGGACACGACCTATGCTGTCGGCTATGACCAAGTCAATCATCAAGTCATTCTTCCAGCTAGAACAGTACGTCTGCGTCCGGCGTCAGGCGCTTGGGATGTTGGTGCCTATGATTATCAAACTGGTGATGATTTCACTGCGCCCGGAGCGCCAGTGGGATTGGCAGTAAGCTAATTATTTAATTAAACAAAAAATGCCTAAAAAAAATTTCTATTTCAGTTTAGGATTAATTTTGTTTCTCAGTCTACCTCTTGGACATTCCCAAGCCGCGCCGATCATTATTGATCACAATACTCGGTCAATCAGTTTGATTCCCGAAGTGCAAATCAATAATGCCAAAAGCGATTTGCACATTGCTTATGGACACACCTCACATGGCAGTCAATTGATCGATGGGATGAATGGCTTGGTGACTTTCATGAATAATAAGGGCGCGACCAATAATTTGTATGCTTGGAATAATGGCGGTATCGACGGGGCGCTTGATCTGCATGATGGCGCGATGGCGGGAGATGTTGGTTACTATCCTGATTGGGTGAATTATACGCGCGCTTATCTGGGAACACCCGACGGCGCGACTGGCCGAGGCACCGGACTCAATGCAGATGTCAATGTCATCATTTGGTCTTGGTGTGGGCAAGTTTCCTCATTAGACGAATCCACGATGATCAGCAATTATTTGGCGCCGATGACAGCGCTGGAAGAGGATTATCCCGGGATCAAGTTTGTCTATATGACTGGTCATTTGGACGGAGGCGGTTTGAGTGGAAACCTGCACCTGAGGAACGAACAAATCAGAGCCTACTGTCGCGACAACGATAAAATTCTCTATGACTTTGAGGACATCGAATCCTATGATCCAGACAATGTTTACTTTGGTGACAAAATTCCGACAGACAATTGTGATTATGATAGTGATGCAAATGGCAGTCAAGATAAAAACTGGGCTTTGGATTGGCAAGGCACGCACACTTTGAATGTGGATTGGTATGATTGCGGGGCGGCTCATTCGCAATCACTGAATGCAAATCTAAAAGCCTACGCCGCTTGGTGGCTTTGGGCGAGACTAGCCGGCTGGGACGGTCAAACTTCTTCGGACACAGCTCCGCCAAATATTCCAAACGGGCTTTTTGTGGACTGATAAGATTTGTTACGTAACAAGTTACGTACCTCAGAATTGATCAGTAAACGCCAAGAGGTTTCTAGGAGGCCTTGATTTTTGATTTTGTGGTGGTATTGAAAAAAACTGAAAAGTAGGTTAAAGTTAGGTTATTGTTAAAATAACCGACTAGATATTGGTTTTATGGAAAAATACGATCCGCGAGAAATTGAGAAAAAAGCCCAGGAAAAATGGAAAAAAGAGCCTGATTTGGTGCGCGCCAATGATGCTTCGAAGAAAGAAAAGCGCTTTATTCTTGATATGTTTCCCTATCCATCAGGCGCCGGTCTGCACGTTGGACATGTAGAGAGCTATACGGCTACTGATATCTATTCCCGCTATCTTCGGATGCGCGGCTTTGAAGTGCTTCATCCACAAGGCTTTGATGCCTTTGGTTTGCCGGCGGAAAATTATGCGATCAAAACCGGAGTGCACCCTAAAGCAACAATCGAAAAGGCGATCGAGATTTTCAAGCGTCAGATTGATTCAATGGGTTTCTCCTATGATTGGAGCAGAGAAGTCAATTCTTCTTTGCCGGAATATTACAAATGGACGCAGTGGCTGTTTCTGTTGTTTTATAAAAACGGATTAGCCTACAAGAAAAAAGCCAAAGTGAATTGGTGTCCAAAATGCCAGACGGTGCTCGCTAATGAGCAGGCGGAGGATGGCGTGTGCGAGCGCTGTGGAAGTGCGGTTGTGCAAAAAGATCTGGAACAATGGTTTTTCAAAATTACTGACTTTATCGAGGACAAGAGCGATACTATCGGGCTTCTTTCAGGATTAGAAAAAGTGGATTGGCCAGAATCAACCAAGCTTCTGCAAAAGAATTGGATCGGGAAGTCCTTTGGTTCCGAAGTTGATTTTGCGATTGAAAATAGTTCGGAGAAAATAACTGTCTACACAACCCGCATCGATACGCTTTTTTCCGGAACCTATCTTCTTTTAGCTCCGGAACATCCTTTGGTTTCTGTGATAACAACCGAAGATCACAAAAAAGAAATAGAAGATTATTTGCTTGAAACGGCAAAAAAAACTGATATAGAACGTTTGGAATTGCGAAAAGAAAAAACCGGTGCTTTTACGGGAGCGTATGTGATCAATCCAGCGACCGGAAATCAAATACCGGTTTGGATTTCTGATTTTGTTTTGGTGAATTATGGAACCGGAGCGGTTTTTGCTGACGCGCATGACTCGCGAGATTTTGAGTTGGCAAAAAAATACAATATTCCGCTACGCGTTTCTATCAGGCCAAAAAATAATGAGCTTTGGGAAAAAGTGCAAAATCTGGAAATTTGCTTTGAAGGTGAAGGGGAGTTAGTAAATTCTGCTCAATTTGAAGGATTGTCTTCCAAGGAAGCAAGAATAAAAATTACTGAATGGTTGGCGAAAAAAGGAGATGCAAGATTTAAAGTAAATTACAAGTTACGCGATTGGTTAGTTTCGCGGCAGCGCTATTGGGGCGCGCCGATCCCAATTATTTATTGTGAAAAATGTGGTGAAGTTCCAGTCTCAGAGGCGGATCTGCCTGTAGAGCTTCCAACTGATGTTGATTTTAAGCCGACTGGCGAATCGCCACTCAAATATTCCAAAACATTTCAGGATGTCGTTTGTCCGAAATGCGGTAGCGTTGCGCGAAGGGAATCCGACACGATGGACACTTTTGTTTGTTCGTCTTGGTACTACTTGCGCTATGCTGATCCGAAAAATGAAAAGGAGTTTGCTTCAAAAGAACTGCTCAAAAAATGGTTGCCGGTCGATCTTTATGTCGGTGGAGCGGAGCATTCTGTGTTGCATCTGCTTTATGCGAGATTTTTCACGAAAGTTTTGCATAATTTGGGTTATCTCGAATTTGATGAGCCGTTTTTGAAGCTCCGGCACCAAGGCACGATTTTGGCGGAAGATGGAACGAAGATGTCCAAATCAAAAGGTAATGTGGTCAATCCGGATGACGTTACCGCGCAATTTGGCGCAGACGCTTTGCGGATGTTTGAGATGTTCATGGGACCGCTCGAGGATATGAAGCCGTGGCAGACAAAAGGAATTGTGGGAGTGTATCGGTTTCTAGAGAAAACTTATAAGTTAAATTCCAAAATCCTAATTTCCAATGTCAAATCAAATCCAAATTTCAAAAGCCAAACTACTAAAACGACTATTTTATTGAGCAAGACGATTAAAAAAGTTTCGGAAGATATTGAAAGTATGAAGTTTAATACGGCGATTAGCCAGTTGATGATTTTAGCTAATGCCTTGGAAAAAGAAACGGAATTGTCCGTGCAAAATTTTGAATTATTTTTATTGATTCTGAGTCCATTTGCTCCACACTTAACTGAAGAACTTTGGTCAAAGCTCGGTCATGACGAATCAATTTTCCAAGAGAGTTGGCCGGAGTATGATTTGAACTTGATCCAGGATGAAGAAATTGAACTAGTGATCCAAGTCAATGGAAAAGTGCGTGACACGGTGAAAGTTAGTGCGGACATTTCCGAAGAAGAAGCGACCAAGTTGGCGCTGGGAAGTGAAAAAACCAAGAATCATACAGCAGGCAAAGAAATTAAAAAGATTATTTTTGTGAAAGGGAGACTGATTAATGTTGTAATTTAGTTTTCCTTGTCATCCCCGCGAAGGCGGGGATCCAGGCACCCCAGGTGAAAAATAAAGAAAAACGAATTATTAAAATTCAAGACTAACTGAAATATAGAACTTGCCAGACTTGTGGCTCGATTTTCTAGAGTTCATAGCCAGAGGAACCTGGATTCCCGCCTTCGCGGGAATGACAATTTTTTCAGGTTGTATCTTATCAGAAGGACAGTGGATTTATTACAGGATTTAATTGGTTAAACAATTTATCTATGCAAGCAGTAATCCTAGCGGCCGGACGGGGAAAACGGATGAAAAAGCTGACCGATGAAATTCCCAAGCCGATGCTCAAATTGAAAGGCAAGCCGATCTTGGAGCACAAGATTAATATGCTCCCAAAAGAAATTAAGGAGATTGTTTTTATTATCGGCTATGCCGGTGACTATATCATTCGGCATTTTAAAAGGTATTTTGCCGGACGGCGAATTATCTATGTCTATCAAGACAAAATGAATGGCACGGGTGGAGCGTTGCATTTGGCGCGGAGCGTTCTTAAAGACAAATTTTTGGTTATTATGGGCGATGATCTCTATCATAAAAAAGATTTGAAGCGGATGCTGAGGCATGACCTAGCGATTCTGGGTTATGAGGTTGAGGATGTGAGCAAGTGCGGGATTATTAAAACCAATAAAAATGGGCGTATGATTGATGTGATTGAAAACCCGTTGCGATCAAAGGACAAGCTTGCAAATGCCGGTGCGTATGTTTTGAATAAAAAATTTTTTGATTATGATTTGATTCCTAAAAAGGCCGGAGATATCGAATTTGGTTTGCCCCAAACGCTGGCCGTGATGGCTCGCGATTACGATGTTAAAGTGGAAAAAGCGACGGCCTGGCATGCTATCGGCAGTCCGGATGATCTTAAAGCGGCGGAAAAAGTTTTGCATAAGTTTATCTAGTAAGAAGACTTATGTGTTTGCTAACAGCAAGCTTATTTTTTGGTAAACGCGTAAGTCGTAAAGAAATAATTTTGTTTTGCTTCCGTTGCGTGGTATAATATTGGATATGCAATTAGTTAAAGATAAACTAGAATGCCAAACGAAGTACCCAATATTACAGTCAAGGAAGTCAATGTGATCTACAATCAGGGCAAGCTCAATGAGATGCGTTCATTGGAAGAAGTCAGCTTGGAAATTTTTCCCGAGGAGTTTGTAATCATTTTCGGCCCTTCTGGTTGTGGAAAATCAACCCTGCTCTACACGATTTCCGGCTTACAAAAACCGACCAGTGGCGCGGTGATGATTGATGGAGAAGACATCAGCGCTTATTCCAAAAAACAGATGGCTTGGTTTCATCGCCGGAAAATGGGGATGGTTTTTCAAGCTTTCTATCTGATTGGATCGTTGACTATCCTGGACAATGTTTGTCTGCCCAAAACCTTCGATGGCGTAAAGATGTCCGAACGAAAAATCAAAGCGTTGGAACTTCTGGAGCGGTTTAATATTTCTAATCAGGCGGATAAATTCCCTTCGGAACTTTCCGGTGGTCAAAAGCAACGTGTTTCTATCGCGCGCGCACTGGTCAATGATCCGGAAATAATCCTGGCGGATGAGCCGGTAGGAAATCTTGATTCCAAATCTTCCCACATTGTGATGTCGATCCTTAAAGACTTAAATGAGATTGACAAAAAGACCGTCATTTTAGTGACGCATGATCCAGCTCACTTGGTCTTTGGTGACAAAATCGTGCATATGCGCGATGGCAAGATAATCAAAATCGAGCTGGTCAAAAAGCAAAAAATTGCACCGGCGGAAAGTTTTGTTTTCAAGGATGGAAAAGTGCGGGACGATTTCTTCAAGGAGGAATATATTCCACTTGATCTGCGCCATCTGATGCGGTCATTTCGCGGTCTTACGGGCAGCCAGGTAGGAAATCTCTTAGTGCCATTCAAGGCGCAACAGATTTTCTCCCATCTGTTTTTTTCCATGACTAATGATCAGATCGAAAAAGCCATCAAAAAATTGGAAGATTTTCTTTATTCCAAAATAAATTTTGAAAGTTTCCTGAAAGATTTGGATATGCCAGTTGAACAGGGCGGCGCGGGCTGGGATAAGCGTATCGCAGAACGATTTTCCGCCGAAATTCAGCAAATGGTCATGCAGGCGTCAAAAATCAGTTTCACAGAAAAAAATAAGACGGCGCAGGAGTTGGCGGAGTATCTCAATTTTAAATTAAAGTTAAATTTAGACGAGGCTAGAAATAGCCTACTAGTCGGGGCGCTCATAGATCGACTGGAAAATCGAATCGGCAAAGAAGAGTTTGAAAAAATAATGGATATCTCCGCAAAGCATGAGGGGCTTGATTTTGATAAAAGGACAGCGACAAAAATCGCCAAAGAAGTGGAGTTACTTTTGCTTTTACGTTACTCTGGTTAACGTGAGATAAATTTATGAACATATTTGATCTGTTAAAACTTTCTACTCGGATGTTTAAGGCGAGAACGTCACGGACACTTCTCACTGTTTTGGGCATGGGCGTCGGAATCGGGGCGATTCTTTTTCTGGTCGGGTTGGGCTATGGAATCCAGAAAACTCTCCTGGAAACAATCACCACGGCCGATTCTCTTTTAACGCTGGATGTTTATCCGGGCGGGGAGAATAAGTCGATCAGTCCGGCGGATGTTGAGACAATTGCCAACCAAGAGGGGGTCGAAAGGGTTAGTCCGGTTTACGAAACAATGGGACAGATGAAATTTGATAATCTGGTTTCTGATTCGAAAATTCTAGCAGTCGATCCAGACTTTAACCGGCTGGACGGTGTTAAGATTGCCGAGGGGGATGATATCAATGATGATGAAGTGAATGGTACGGTTATTTCCAGTTCGCTGGCAAAGATTTTCGAAAAAGAACCGCAAGAGATGTTGGGCGGAGAGTTAACACTCTATTTGCCGGAAATTGGGGAAAAAAAGGGACAAAAATTTGAACTGAAAACGAAGATTGTCGGTTTTACGGACAAAAAAGACATTTTGGTTTATATGAATAACAAAGCGGTAGATAGAGTTGTCTCCAATTTGCAATTTAGCCGGCTCAAAGTTAAGTGTAATTCCAGTTCAATCTTGCCCGGCATCCGGGAAAAATTGACCAATAATGGCTTTATTGTTTCCGCGCTGACTGATCTGATTAATCAAGTGGATAAAGCTTTTGGAGTAATTCGCGTGATTTTGGGATTCTTTGGTGCGATTGCGCTGATGGTCAGCGCCATCGGAATGTTCAATACGATGACTGTTTCGCTCTTGGAGCGGACAGAGGAAATTGGCATCATGAAATCAATCGGCGCTTCCAATTATGATATTTTATGGATGTTCGTTTTTGAATCGACCATCATGGGTTTTTTGGGCGGTCTTTCGGGGCTTATCATCGGTTTTATTGGCGGGCAACTTTTCAATTTTTTAGTTAATTTTTTGGCGCAACGGTTTGGCGGATATGCGACATCGCTTCTGTATTTTCCCGGTTGGTTTCTGCTCTTCATCCTAGCAGTGGCAACGCTGGTGGGTTTCACAACTGGAGTGATCCCAGCGCGACGCGCCAGCGCGACTGATCCATTGGAAGCCTTGCGGTATAAATAATTTGTAGTCAGTTTAATGTATGCAATCATTGCAAAGGAAAATCCGACCGAAGGGGGATTTTCCTGAAAAACCAAAGACTCCTCAAAAGGCCAAATTCAAAAAGTCTAAAATATTTTTAGCGCTGGTAATTTTAGGCGTGGTTTTTTTGGGAAAAAACTATTATGATACCCAGGCAGAAGCGAAAAATTCTAACGTGCGGAGTATTTCACAGGAGCAAGCCACCGTTCTTGGTATAACAGATGAAAATAACAATCAGGCAATAGTTGGAAGCGGGGCGGTTTTTTCTAGTGAAAATTTCAAAGCGACACAACTGGCTTTGGATGATGGCGCCGGTTTTGGTCTGGTGGATTTTGATGAAAATACTTTGCTCAAAATTGGAGACATTAAAAGTGAGCTATATTCCATAAAGGAGGGCGATAAGACTGAAATTAAGGGCTTGATCAATTGCTCCACGACGAAGCGGGCAAAAGCGGAATTGGAGTATTTCAAAAGCGGAACCACAGATGCGAAAACAATCAAGGAGCAGTCATATGGCACACAGCATTCCTGGGTAATTGCCGGACTGGACGCCGACTCGGTCTATAAATATTCTCTGCGGTCGACGGATGTTTCTGGAAGCAAAATTAGCTCGGAACAATTTGTTTTTTATACCGGCGCGCCGAATGTTTCACTTATTGATGTCCTGAGCAACGCCGTACGCAAGGTTTTCGGATGGGCATTGGGGGGATAGATGATTAGATTAATTCAAAGATATGATTGATAGAATTAAAAAAGTAGTGACGATTGGCGGTGGCACTGGCAGTTTTATGCTTCTCTCTGGACTCAAGGACTATCCAGTCAGCCTTTCGGCAATTGTGTCAATGGCGGATGATGGTGGATCAACTGGAATTCTGCGAGATGAATTGGGCGTTCTTCCACCGGGAGATGTGCGTCAATGTCTCGTTGCGCTTAGCAATTCATCGGATATCATGCGAGATCTGATGACTTATCGTTTTGAAGAAGGCGGACTCAAGGGGCATAATTTTGGCAATTTGCTTCTCAGCGCTTTGGAAAAAATTACAGGTAATTTTTCGGTCGGGGTAGAAGAAGCGGCTAAAATACTTAACATTAAGGGTGAAGTTATCCCGGTGGCTGACACGGAAGTGAATCTTTTCATGGAGCTTAAGAATGGAAAACTGATCAAGGGCGAGGATGAAGTGAGGCATAATTTTGAAATTAAAAAAACGGGGGTTGAGAAAAGCTATCTTAGTCCGAGGGTGCGAGCAAACAAAAAAGCCATCCAAAAAATTTTGGAAGCGGATTTGGTGATAATCGGTCCGGGAGATTATTATGGGAGTATCATGCCAAATTTTTTGGTGCAGGGAATTTCTGACGCGCTCAGAAAAACCAAAGCCACCGTTGTGTTTAATTGCAATTTAGTAAATCGGAAGGGTCAAACGGATAATTTTACTTTGGACGATTATGTTGAGCTGATCAATAAGCAGATCGGAAAAGAGCGGATTGATTTCGCAACATTTAATACAAAAAATCCGGGCAGAAACTTAATTAAGAAATATGAAGAGGAAAGCATGCTGGTTGAACTTGGAGAAAATAAAGATCAAAAAAGAACTTACCGCATAATCAAAACTGATTTACTGAGCGACAAGAGATCTATCTATAGCAAGGCAGATTCAATTGCCGCCACGCGAGCATTTATCCGCCATGATAGCGAAAAACTGGCACGCGTTCTCATGGTGATTTTGGAGCTGGGTAAATATGAGGGGATTATTAATGAGATAGTTTAAAGCTAGCCCAGATGAAAATATTTATTGATTTTGATGATGCGATTTTCAATACCAAAAAATTCAAGCATGATTTTATTGCGATTTTCGGTCGTTATGGGATAAATCAGGATGAGTTTCAGGATTCCTATTACACATATTCCAATAAATCTCAAATACAAGGCCGGCATTATGATTTCAAGATGCAAGTTAAGACTTTGCAAAAAAGCAAAGGCATTGATGGCAAAAAATTGAAGGCAGATGTGGAAAAATTCATGCAGAAGCTCAACGCATATCTTCTTCCCGATGTGAAAACTTTCTTGCAAGAATTCCCCAAAAAAGATTTATTCATTCTTAGCTATGGCGAGCCAAAATTTCAAAAAGCTAAAATCAGAGGAGCGGGGATTGACCGATTAGTGAATCGGGTTTTCATTACCAAAAGAAAAAAAGTTGATGTGATTTTAGAATTAAATCGCAAATATGCATATTCAAAAAAAGAAGCCATAATCCTAATTGACGATCATCCTGATCAATTTGAGATCAAAGGAAAAGCCAGGGAGCGGATAACAACCTTCCACCTCTCTCGCAAAGAAGGGCGTTACCACGACTTGCCCTGCGAGGAGCGTGATTATGCAGTAAAAAATTTAGGAGCAGTGGTGCGGATAATTAAAAAAGAAAAAATGCAGTAGGAAGTCCTATGAAACAAGAAAAAAAAGATCAAAATACAGTGCCTAAAAAATTTTTCACTCTTTCGGAGTTTCGCCATGAATTGGGCATTCCTTTGGTTTTGGCGCGCAAGTTGATTTTGTGGGGCGAGATTGAAGCATCGAAAACAATCGATGGAACACTCCGAATCGCCCATTCCGAAGTGTCAGTGGCCAAAGAATTGATGGCTACTCCCTGGAAAAAAGCGCGGTATTTTTTTCGCGCACTTGGTCCCGGAATAATCACGGGCGCATCGGACGATGACCCTAGCGGTATCGGGACCTACTCTTCCGTCGGGGCGAAATTTGGTTTTTCCATTCTTTGGATGGCCGCTTGGCTTTTGCCCGTGATGCTCGCCGTGCAAGAAGTTTGTGCGCGGATCGGTATTGTGACTAATCGGGGGCTGGCCGGAGTGCTTCAGGAGCACTACCGAAAAAAAGTTGTTTTTGTAGTGGTAATTTTGCTCATCATTGCCAACGTGGTCAATATCGGAGCGGATTTGGGAGCGATGGCGGCGTCACTCACCATGCTCACGCATTTCAATTTCTATCTTGGAGCGATTTTTTTTGCCCTGCTTTCTATCGGGCTGGAAATTTTTATTGGCTACCATTATTATGTGAAATTTTTGAAATGGCTGGCGATTTCTGTTTTGGCCTATATCGTCACTGGAATTATCATTCATCCGGATTGGCTCAAAGTCTTACATTGGACCTTTCTCCCTAGTATCAAATTCAGTGAAGAATATGTCTTTGCGATGGTGGCGGTTTTTGGTACAACAATCACGCCCTATCTTTTTTTCTGGCAAGCGTCAGAAGAGGTAGAGGAAAACAAATTACACAAAAAACTGCACAAGTTTTTAGGTGAGAAGAAGGAAAATATGCACACGAGGATTGGGAGGATGCGGACGGATGTAGCGACGGGAATGATCTTGGCCAATGTTGTTTTCTTTTTCATCGTGCTTACCGCGGCGCAAATATTTTTTGCCAATGGCGTTACTGATATTGCGTCAGCCGAACAGGCGGCGCAAGCTTTGCGACCGCTTGCGGGAAATTATGCTTATTTGCTTTTTGCTATTGGCATCATTGGAACGGGACTTTTGGCAGTACCGATCCTGGCCGGATCAGGCGCTTATGCACTCTGCGAATTAATGAAATGGCATGAGGGCTTGGAGTTGAAATTTTCTCGCGCCAAAGGTTTTTATGCGGTGATCACCATTTCAATTATGGTGGGTTTGCTTTTGAATTTTTTCCACATCAATCCAATTATGGCACTCTACTATTCCGCTTTTCTCAATGGCCTGATTGCCTTTCCCTTGCTTATTGTTATTATGGTAGTAGGTGATGATAAAAAAATTATGGGTCGTGAAACTCATCCGCTCTGGGTGAAATTTTTCGGCTGGCTCTCAGTCGTTTTTATGGCCGGCTTAATTCTGGCTTCGATTGTTTTGTATTTTAATTAATAATATTTGAACTCACGCATTCACCAAAAAAAATAACTAAATTGTGTCATCCTGAGCGAAGTCCGTACTTGGACGTAGTCGAAGGATCTGCTAACCGTAACCCAGAGTTGTCTGCTTAACAATAAGGCTTACGATAATGGAAAGTAGATCCTTCGACTTCACTCAGGATGACATACTTAATTAAAAAGCGTAGGTTCTGAAAACAAATTACAAATGTATGAACTATAAATTTCTCTCCAAGGAAGATGCAAGAGTGGCGGAAATTATTGCTCGTGAAGAAAAACGTCAGACCGAAGAGTTGGAATTAATTGCTTCGGAAAATTATGTTTCTCCAGCCGTATTGGAAGCTCAGGGATCAGTGTTGACGAATAAATATAGCGAGGGCACGCCGGGACATCGCTATTATGGTGGTAATCAGATTATTGATGAGATGGAGATTTTGGCTATAAATCGTCTCAAAAAAATCTTTGGCGCGGCGCATGCCAATGTGCAACCGTTGTCTGGTTCACCGGCGAATGCCGCGGTGTATATGGCATTTTTGAAACCGGGCGACAAGGTGCTGGGACTAAAACTGGATCACGGCGGACATCTCTCGCACGGCCACCCGGTCAATTTTTCCGGGATGCTTTATAATTTCGTCCAATATGGCGTTGACCCAAAAACTGGACGGATTGATATGGCCGAAGTGCGCCGGATTGCCAAGCGGGAAAAACCAAAAATGATCGTAGCGGGCTATAGCGCTTATTCACGCGAAATCGACTGGAAAGCGTTCAAAAAAATTGCTGATGAAGTGGGTGCATTTACTTTTGCGGATATCGCGCACACGGCCGGACTGATTGCGGCGGGACTCTTAGCAAATCCCGTGCCATATTTTGATGTCGTTTCGACGACGACCCACAAGACCTTGCGTGGTCCGCGTGGTGCGGTGATTATGTGCCAGGAAAAGTTTGCGAAATTGATCGATCGGGCGGTTTTTCCCGGGATGCAGGGTGGTCCGCATAATCACACTACAGCGGCGAAAGCAGTCGCATTCGGTGAAATTCTAAAGCCGAACTTTAGAAAATATGCCGCGCAAGTGATTAAAAATGCCCAGACGATGGCGGAAGAATTTATTAAATTAGGCTACGAGGTAATCTCCGGTGGAACGGATAATCATCTGTTTATCCTAAACCTCGGTGCCAAAGGGATTGGGGGACGAGAAGCGGAAACAATTCTGGAGCAAATTGGGATCTCAGTCAGTCGCTCGACGATTCCTAATGATCCGAATCCGCCAATGAATCCATCGGGCATCCGCATCGGTTCGCCTGCCGCCACGACGCGCAAAATGAAAGAACGAGAAATGAAAAAAATTGTCCATTGGATTGATGAGGCTTTGCAAAATGGCAAAGATAAAAAAGTCTTGGCGCGGATCAAAAAAGACGTCAAAAAAATGTGCCTGGCGTTTCCGATTCCGACGAAATAGGGTAACTATAAATCTATTAAAACAAGGATGTATTTTTGTAGAGACGCCCCGCTGGGGCGTCTCTACAGCGTTATTTAATAATGTGCTATAATGAAAGCATAAAAAATTAACCAAGTAAAATCGTATGCAATTACGAAGAATTCAAGACGCCGATGTGGCGGGGAAGAAGGTTTTAGTGCGGGTGGATTTTAATGTGGCAATCGAAGATGGCCATGTCAAAGAAAGTTTTAAGATTCTAGCGGCCAAAGAAACAATCGATTATCTCATGGGCAAAAAATGTAAAGTGGCCCTAATTTCACACTTGGGACGACCCGACGGAAAAGTTGATCCGAAATTTTCTCTTGAGCAGGTCGTTGGAGATGCTGAGCTGATTCTGGCAGAAAAAATTGCTTTTGTGCCTGATTGTGTCGGTGAGAAAGTAAAAGTGGCCCTTGCGGAACTAAAGGATGGGGTATTGCTTCTGGAGAATGTGCGATTTTATGCCGGAGACGAAAAAAATGATCAAGATTTCTCCGAGCAACTGGCGGAAAATTTTGATTATTTTGTCAATGATGCTTTTAGCGCCTCCCATCGCGACCATGCCTCCGTGTCTGGTGTGGCGAAAGTTTTACCAGGTGCGGCCGGCTGTCGTTTGCAGGAAGAAATCGCCGAGATGACAATTGTCAAAGAGCATCCAGTGAGTCCCGCTGTCGCAATTATCGGTGGCGCAAAAATCGAAACCAAGTTGCCAGTGATCAAATTTTTTGAAGAGAAATATGATCACATTTTGGTCGGCGGGAAAATTGCCAATGAAGCGCTGGATCAAAAAATTCAATTCAGCGAAAAGGTGATTTTGCCGATTGATTTTATTGATGATCGGTTGGACATCGGACCAGAAACTTTAGCTAAGTTTAAGGAAATAATTTCCGGGGCGAAGACGATCGTCTGGAATGGGCCGACGGGAAAATTTGAAGAGGAGAAATATGCGGTTAGTTCTAACGAAATTCTTGAGGCAGTACTAGCTAGTGGTGCGTTTGTGCTGATTGGCGGAGGTGAAACATTAGAAATCCTCGAAAAAAATGACGCGATGGAAAAAGTCGATTTTGTTTCCACCGGTGGCGGAGCGATGCTAGATTATCTGGGCGGGAGCGCGATGCCGGGAATAGAATGTCTGAACCACTGACCTTGCCTCGCCATAGTTTTAACGAAGGCGGGTAAGCACCGATTAATCTGATTTCACTGAATGGAAATGTGGCACTGCAGAGAATAATTAATAGAGTTATGAAATTAGAATAAAAAAATATTAAATTTATGAGTAAGATCAAAAAAATCTACGCGCGAGAGATTTTGGACTCGCGGGGTAATCCGACAGTGGAAGTGGAAGTGAGTTTAGAATCCGGAGCGAAAGGAAGTTTTATGGTGCCGTCCGGGGCTTCGACTGGGGTGCATGAGGCATTGGAACTGCGTGACGGGGACAAGAGTCGTTATGGCGGACTGGGAGTAGAAAAAGCCGTGGCGAATGTGAATGAAAAAATTCAAAAAGCGCTCTTGGGAATGGAAGCCAGTGATCAAAAGGGCATTGACAAAGCGATGCTTATTTTGGACGGAACGGAAAATAAGACGGATCTGGGAGCCAATGCAATTTTGGGAGTTTCCATCGCAGTTTGTCGCGCGGCGGCTAACGAGTTGGATGTGCCGTTGTATAAATATATCGCCGAGACCTTCAAGTTGCCAAAAAAGTTCAAATTGCCAATTCCGATGTTTAACATCATTAACGGTGGTCAACATAGTGATTCGGGACTTTCCATCCAAGAATATAAATTAGTGCCGAACGGTGTGAAAACTTTCAAGGAGCAACTGCGCGCTGGCAGTGAAGTTTTTCATGCGCTCCAAAAGTTGCTTTCCGCCGAAGGCTTCAGTATCGGTGTGGGAGACGAGGGTGGGTTTGCCCCAAGATTAGAAAGCAATGCTAAGGCGCTGGAACTGATTAATTTAGCGATTGAAAAAGCCGGCTACAAAAAGGGCGCAGAGTTGAATATTGGTATTGATGCGGCAGCCAGTTCGTTTTTTGACGCGACAGAAAAGCAGTATCTGTTTAAACCGGAAAATGCTGTTTTGAGCCGAGAAGCGTTGGTTAATATTTATGTCGAATGGGTGAAAAAATATAACGTGATTTCTGTTGAAGATGGGCTTTCTGAAGATGATTTTGATGGCTGGGCCAAGATGAATGAAAAATTCGGCCAAGACGTGATGAATATCGGTGATGATCTTTTAGTGACAAACGTCAAAAGGGTCAAACTGGCGATTGCCAAAAAGGCTTGCAATGCTGTGCTCATCAAAGTCAACCAAATCGGCACGCTTTTCGAAACTATTGATTGTATCAAATTAGCCAAGAAAAATAAGATGAAAATCGTCGTCTCGCATCGCAGTGGAGAAACAACCGATGATTTTATCTCGGATCTTGCCGTTGGCGCTGGAGCAGATTATATGAAATCCGGATCGCTTTCGCGGGGAGAGCGGATTTGTAAGTATAATCGACTGCTTAGGATTGAGGAAGAAATCTAAAAAATCAGAACCACTGATTATCACTGAAAACACTGATTTCACTGAAGGGAATAATCAAAATTCAAAATCATGTGTAATCAGGAAAATCACGTGCTAATCATGTGGTTCAGTTATTATGAAAACACCAACTCTCCTAGTAATCCTCGACGGCTACGGTATCGCTCCGCCGGGCAAAGGCAACGCGATTACTCTCGCAAAAAAACCGACAATTGATCGGTTATTCGATCTTTATCCTTCCACGACACTTTGCGCGACGGGAACTTGCGTGGGACTACCTGATCACAAGATGAGTGGTTCGGAAGCGGGGCATATGAATATCGGTGCCGGTCGGATCGTGCCACAGGACTCGAAATATATCACTGATAGCATCAAAGATGGCAGTTTTTTTATGAATCCTGCGATGATCGGCGCGGTGAAGCATGTGAAAAAAACCGGTGGCAACTTTCATCTGATGGGGCTGATGGGTAATGGCGACAGTCCGCACAGTGATCCGGAGCATTTTCGCGCGATTCTCAAATTAGCCAAAAAAAATGGCGTCAAGGAAGTTTATTGCCATTTGTTTACAGATGGACGGGATTCTTATCCTAGGAGTGCACTAGAACATCTGAAATATTTCCGACGGATAATAAAAGAAGAGGGAATTGGAAAGATTGCAACTCTTTCTGGCCGGTTCTATGCGATGGATCGGGCCAAAAATTGGAAACGGTTGACCTTGGCCTATGACGCGGCCGTTTTTGCGCGCGGTGAAAAAGCTAACAGCGCTGAGGAGGCGATTGAAAGAGCCTACACTGCTGGACTAACAGACGAGTATCTCTTGCCGACAGTCATTCTGGAGAATAGTGCACCTGCCCGCAATGCTACGCATAGCGTTGCAGGCGGGCCTGTAGCGCAGATCAAAAAAGACGACGCCTTAGTTTTCTATAATTTCCGTTCTGACCGCGCCAGGCAATTCAGTAAATTATTTATCGCCAATGATGAAAAAAGCATCCTGCGTGATGATATGCCAGTTATCGACAAGATTGGAAATTTATATTTCGTCGCACTGACTGATTTTGGTCCTGGCTTGGATGAGCATACGGCTTTTCCGGAATATACAATCTCGGCCACTTTGCCTATGGTGCTGGGGGATATTCGCCAACTATATATCGCTGAGTCAGAAAAATTCGCCCACGTGACCTATTTTCTTAACGGTGGCTACGCTGATCCGGTCGGAGGGGAAATGCGGATTATGATCAAATCTCCCATTGTTGATTCCTACGCCGAAGTTCCGGAGATGTCGGCGGAAAAAATAACGGACAAAATTTTGGAAGTGCTGGAAAAAAATGAATACGATTTCATTGCAGTCAATTATGCTAACGCGGATATGGTCGGACATACCGGAGATCTTGGCGCAACAATTAAAGCGGTAGAATTTTTGGATAAGCAAATCGAACGATTGGCGAAAAAAGTTTTAGAGCTTCAGGGAAACTTGATTATTACCGCAGATCATGGCAACGCGGATGACATGATCGACTTTAGCAGTGACCAGCCCAATACCTATCACACAAAAAATCCTGTGCCCTTTTTGATCATTAGCGAAAAACTTAAAGATAAAAAACTGAGAGACGGGGGAGTGCTGGGCAACATTGCGCCGACTATTTTGGATATTTTGGAAATAGAAAAGCCAAAATTAATGGCCAAAAATTCTTTGCTAAGCTAGTTTTTCAGGTAATGACCTTGTTACGTAACAAGGTAAGTAACAATATGAAAAATAATGAAATCAGAAAATTGACCCGGCTTGGCAAAAGAAGCATCGGGCTGACTTTGCCGATCGAAATCGTGCGTGAATTAGGCTGGAAAGAAAAACAGAAAGTGGTGGTGAAAAAAGTGCGAGGCGGCTTTTTGGTGAAAGATTGGAAAAAATAGGAGTCGCTAGGTAAAAATAAAAATGTCAGCCCGAGGATGATTTGTCTTGGGCAGAAAAAAATGCGCCAAAACTTGAAACTAAAAATCTTTTTTCTCATAATTCTTTTTTGTGGAGTGTTTGGAGTGGCGGGGAAAACTTTTGGGGCAACTAGGAATGTTACTTGTTCCGGTGATATTACAACTGCACTTACCAGTGCGACAAGCTTGGCAATCGACGGAGACGTGGTCAATATTAGTGTCGGATCTTGCAACGTCAATCCTGCTTGGGATAACGGTGTAGGTTGGGTGGATAAAAATATAACACTTCAAGGGCAGGGACATGGTTCTTGCGCAGGTAGCACATGTTCTTGTAATCCATCCGTTGATACTTGTTTAACGACTGACGACGGATTGATGAACACAAGCGGAATTTATTCCAGTGAAACAAATAGTACAAAAATGGCCTGGAGGGTGACAAATATTTTTTTAACTAGCTTAAATAATGGTGGCGGGTTTTCTCTTTCTAATGACGGCTATAATTATCCAGTTCAACCGTCAGGCACTAGTTATGGCTGGAGGATTGATCATATGACTTTCTATTACCCTAATACCTGCGGTCCGCACGCAATTACGATTCGCGGACTCGCCTTTGGCCTCATTGATCATAACTATTTTGTCATGAATTGCGAGTCAACTATTATATATGACGGAGAATTTTCTTCGGAAGACGGTTCGATAAATAATATTTTCGGAGCATATAACCTAGCACAGCCTTTTCAGCCGGGAAGTTTAAATGCAATTTACATTGAAGACAACACTTTCGTGGCTAGTTCAACCGGACCCTACGGTGCTTCCGGCTATGCGGCTATCGACAGCGGTTATCGGGGAGGAAGGATAGTTTTTCGCCATAATACGCTCACAGATGTGGGATTATATTCTCACTGGACGACAGGAGGAAGCGTCAACACACAATGGTGGGAGGTTTATAATAATAAATTTAGTTGGGATTATGGCGGTGATTGGTTGACTCCGATGCGCATCCATGGCGGTGGCACGGGTCTAATTTATGACAATACTTTTGTCGGTTGGCCGGAAAATGCAATTAGGATAGGAGAGGGGAGGCTTCCTGAGCAGGATCAGACCGGAGCGCCACTACTTTACTGCGATGGCACACATGCTTGGGACGGAAATGCGGGCGATGCTTCTGCTCCTGGCTGGCCCTGCCTTGCGCAAACCGGAAGGGCGGCGGGAAAAACTATGGCGCAGATACTTTCTGGCGATAAACAAACAACTTTCCCCCTCTATGTCTGGAATAATGGCCTTCAGGACAAGTGCTATGATTCTTCAGCCTTGGGGCTAGCATGTGACAATAGCTTCGGTGTTGTCATTTATAGTGGAGTCAATTATTTCAAAAGCACGCCACATGTTACAGCGGGATTTGGTAATGGGGACGTTGACTATTCCATTACGGCGAGTCAGCCATCAGGCGCAGGAAATCATACTTTGACTTATACCCCGTTAATTTATCCGCATCCACTCCAAGACTTGATTGATGTTTCTCATCCTGAAGTCCCAACTGGTCTCGCAGTAAATTAAAATTGGAAAAAGCAAAATGCTAAAGCAAAGACTAAAATTAAAAATATTTTTTCTTGCAATCCTATTTTTTGCAATTTTTGGCGTGAGTGCCAAAGCCAGCGCCGCCACCTATTACGTCAAAAATGGTGGCAACGATAGTCTCTCAGGACTCAACGACGCAAATGCTTGGGCGACCACTGCCAAAGTTGAGGCGACAGTGACGAGTGGCGACACGGTCTATTTCAACAATCAAGGCACTTGGGCAGTCAATCCGCCTGCCATAACAGCAAAGGAGGGTGCGACTTATGATGGTTCGACGTACGGCTCTGGCGCGAGGGCGATTTTACGGGCAACAGGAGATAAGGATGATGCTGGGTATGATGGTGACGGAGTAATTATTGTTTCCAAGAGCCACGTCAATATCAAAGGCTTCGAAATCGATGTGGCTTCGCATGACACTAGCGGTATCGATGCCTGCGGTTATTGCAATGAAAGTTTCACCGATCTCGCGATCGATGATTGTGTCGTGCATGATGTGGGAACGACCTATCAAGATTGGTGGATCAGGGGAATCTACATTGGCACTGTTGGGGGATATAATTATTCTGTTGAAAATGTTTCCATAACAAATACGGAAGTATATAACACTATGCGGGCGGGAATTGTTATCTATCCGACTTGGACGCGAAGCGGGCATAGTATCGAAAATGTTTTAGTTCGAAATTGCACCGTCCATGACACAGGCATAGGGATTGATTCGGATGGGAATAGTCTTGCTGGTTATGGCAATGGAGTGGATATCAAAGATGATGCAGATAACGTCACTGTTGAATATTGTACGCTCTATAATAATGCCGGCAATGGAGCACAGATTGAGACTTATGCGAGAGCGGCTAATGTGCCATACAACAACCCGGTTGGAACTTTGCAGGACGGTGAAATTGTATCATGGGATCATGGCCAAGGTGCTTGGTCAGGCGGAGCAGATACCGGACAAGTAGTTTTTTCAGCCCAAACTCACATGCAAGCAAGTCCGCTCTTCATTTCTATGCCGAATGATTATATCGTTGCCCCTTCCGATGGCGATGTGCTTAAGGGAAATACGAGCGGAGCAACTGTTGTGACCGACGGAGAATTTATCCCCGCAGACCCGGGTGTTCCCAATGATATTGTGTTTAGATATAATATTGTGCGGAATAATAATCAGGGTTTTGTATTCGCCAATGCCCTCGGAAGCAGAACTTTTGATGCAAGGCTGTATGGCAATTTGTTTATTGATAATAAAAATGATCTTAAGATTCCTAGTTGCCACTATGGAGACACGGTCGTGGATATCTATAACAATACCTTTTACAACGTAAACAGTACGGCTGCGATTAAAGGTAGTATCTACATCGGAGATGGCGGGGCGATTGGGATCCAAAATAATGACATCAAGGGCAACCCTACATTCAATTTCAAAAATAATATTGTCTACAGCGGAGATTATCCCGCTATAACAGAATGTTATAATAACGACCATGATACCTGCACCCAAGGCCATCTAACAAGAGCTAATAATATTTATTACCGGTCGATTGGAGGGCCAACGGCAACTGTCATCCGCTATGGAACATATGGCACTAATGCTAGAAATTATAATTTAGCGCAAGTAAGAGATTGGGACGCCTCTGCACTAATTGATCCGCCAACATTCACCGGGGGCACTCTTCCGGTTAGTTTCAGCGGAACTTATGGCACTAATCTGCTTCCTAATACTGACTATTTCAGAATCACTTCTGGCAGTTCTCTCAACGCCGGCGCCACGCTTGGCAGTCCCTATGACGGCAACATCAATACCGCCGGAACAGCCAATCCGATTGCTAGAATTGCCGGAGCGTATGATATTGGTGCGTATGAATATTTTGGAACTGATACAACGTCGCCAATAGCTCCGGGAGGACTTATGGTAAATTAAAATGCAAATATCAAAATGCCCGCCTGCCGCGAAATTCCATAAAATTAATTCGAGCTTATGAAAATATTAACAAATAACCAGTCAAAAACTTTTAATATGGGCGGCATTTCGGGCAGGCAAAATGACAATTTAAAACTAAAAATCTTTTTTCTAGCGGTTTTATTTCCGACAGTTTTTTGCATGAAAGCGCTAGATGCCAGCGCGGCAGAATATTATATGCGATTTGATGGAACGGCTTCTGATAAGTCCGCTGCCACCTCCTGCTCTTCCGCTTCAACAGCTATGTCCGTTGCTACGCACAATGCTCAGACATTTGCTCCAGGCGATACTATTTATATTTGCGATGATGGTATGGAAGAAAGAACAACGACGCATGGTGGAACAGTGTATGCTTATAGGCCTACTGGGAATGAATCACCTTTATTTATTCCTCCTTCTGATGGAGCAGAAGGAAGTCCTATCACATATACCGCGGCACCAGGTGATTCTCCTGTGATTGATCGAACGTTTTTATTGACAGGGACATGGACAAATACAACAAATGTCAGCATTTATACTGGAAATTATATCTATACATATAATCAAACCTATATAAGACCGAGAGTTTTATGGGAAGACGGAGTGCCATTGTTGCCTGGCAGTAGTGCATCATTGACTAATGGATGGTTTTATTATTCTGGGTCTGTATTGTATTATAGTCCATCAAGCGGAGCACCTTCTGACCGCATATTAGAATCTCTTGGATGGACCATGGGCGGTGAGGGTGCAACTTCTAATTATGCCCCTGCCGGATTTGATATTCGTGATAGAAGTTATATTACAGTTGATGGCTTAACATTTACTCGATGTCCTACTGCGATACATATGGGGCATGGAGCATCTGGGTCGTCAAATTTACAGGGCAATGTCGTTTCTAATAATACAATATCTAATACCTATTGGGCGATTTGGGGGGTTGTTGATGCTTCCACGAATGCTGTTTTGTCAGATATGACAATACAAGGAAATCATATAAGTTATTGTAATTCTGGAATATCATTTTGGGCAAGTAATGGCACTGAAGGCGTTGGAAAACATTCAAATTATTTAGTAACAGAAAATGAGATAACCCATCATGGGGAAATTATAATTCCAAGTGGTCAATCAATAAATACAGTGCCTGAATTCACCCATTATTTTGATACCGCTGACTGTGAAGGTATATCATGGCAAGCAGTACAGGATAGTACGATTAGTGATAATCTTATTAGTTGCAGTTTAACGGGTGATCAGGCGACTGCCCTTATTGCGTCATCTTCGCTTAATGCATTAAGAGCTTATTATTATTTTCAATATGCTGATTCTGCGCCTATCCAAGGAAATACGTTTACAAAAAATAAAATCATTGGACCAATGACTGCTATGTATTCGTCGGGAAGGTTAGATTGGGGATTCCAAAATAATGTATGGTCAAATAATTTAGTCATACAGACGTCAACTCATGCCGATTCAGCTTTCGCTTATACGGGTCAAAGTGCAACACAAGCTAATCCTCTTACTGGAGAAAATTATTTTATAAATAATTCGATTTATGCTCCTAATGCCGGAGGTGGCGTTGCTCTCAATTCTGGATGTGCTTATACTCCAGGAAATTTTACAATAAAAAATAATATTTTCTATTCAAAATTAGGAATAGCAATTTATTATGGCGCCTATAATGCTGGTTCAGTAGAAATAGATAATAATATTAATTATAATCATTCCGGAAATTCCATTCAAACTGTTTTTGGTGGGGGAATGAATCCTGTATCATGGGCAACATGGCAAGGAAATGGATTTGATGTCAATGGATTTGAAAGCGCGGATCCAAATTATGCCGATCCTTCCGAGGGCGATTTAAGCATAAGCACTTCTTCAACTGCTTATGACAATGGAGCAACACTTGGGAGTCCCTATAATGTGGATTATCTTGGAGTTGCAAGACCACAAGGATCGGCTTATGATATCGGCGCCTATGAATACCAAGGATCTGACGCGACTCCACCGAATATGCCGAGCGGATTAGCAGTGGAATAATTTAAAATTGTAAATTTGAAATGAATTTTAAAATAATAAAACTAAAAATATTTTTCCTGGCAATTCTATTTTTTGCAATTTTTGGCATGAGTTCAAAAGCCAGCGCCGCGACCTATTATGTCAAAAACGGTGGAAATGATTCCTTGTCTGGTATTGATGATGCTAATGCTTGGGCGCACTGTCCAGGTATGGTGGAGTGGACAGGCTCGACTGTACTTACCAGCGGAGATGTTGTTTATTTCAACACGCAGGGGTCGTGGATATCAGAGTTGGCACCTACGCTGATAACAAAAACTGGTGTTACATATCGCGGCAAGGGGTACGGAACAGGAACACAACAGCGTGCATTTTTAAAAGCTATTAATAATGGTACAGATCCCACAAAATCATATGGGGTAGTTCAAATTGGAGTTAGTAATGTTCTCTTTGGTGGGTTTGAGATAGATGGAGGTTCAACAAACGTTTTTGGGATAGATGCATGTCATACGTTCGCTACTGCTGATTTTGGTCACATTGCCATCGATGATAATGTAGTCCATGATTGCGGTTCAGCCGCGCAAGGGTCTAATGGAATATATATTGGGACGGTACAGCCAGACGGTTTAACCGTAAGCGATATAACCATGACCAATAATGTCGTATATAATTCTGGATGGGGCGGAATATCAGTTTATCCTACTTGGGCAAGAACTGCTTATGTCAGGGACGTAATTATTAGAAATAATGAAGTGTACAACTCAAGCATGTCGGCTGATAAAAGTTCAGGTGGCTTACGACTTAAAGATGACATCACTAATTTAGTAGCAGAATATAATAATATTCATGATAATTATTACGGGGTTACTGTTGAATGTTCTGAATATGAGAGTACTAAATGCATGACTGGTGTCACTTTACGGCATAATCTCATATACTCAAGCCGGTACTCAGGAATATCATTTACTCCGAGAGGTTTTGCTATAGAAATGGATATTTATGGCAATATTATTTACAATAGCGGATCATCTGGCTCCCCCGTTTCAACTGGTGTTCACTTTACTACGGCTGATTATGGATTGGTGAGGGATAGCAAAAATAGCATAATCAATTTCTACAATAATACTGTAGCTCAAATCAGCACAACTAACACAGATTATACTCAAGGCCAGTGTATAACAACTGGAGGCGTCGTTACTGGACTGACAGCAAATGTGAGGAATAATATTTTTTGGCAGCATCAGAATAATAAAAACACGGCCTTAATACAGTCGGATGTTCTTAATCATTCTAACAATTTGTATTATCAAGACAATGCCTTGTCTCATCCAGAAATTAAGTGGGTTCAGGTTGACGCGTCTGCTTACGATGCCTCTGATTTAGCCTCATGGGAAACATCCGGAGTACAAGTAACAAACCCACTTTTCACAGGAGGGGAGCTACCTACTGGCTTCTCTGGAACATATGGAACTGACATGGCGCCCAACGCCGACTATTTCAAAATCACCTCTGGCGACGCTTTGAACAACGGTGCCACACTCGGCAGTCCCTATGACGGCAACATCAACACCGCCGGCACAGCCAATCCGATTGCCAGAATTGCCGGCGCCTATGATATTGGAGCGTATGAATATCAAGGCACAGACATAATTTCTCCTTCCGCACCCAGCGGACTTAGTGTAAACTAAGAGAAAGAATAAAAATGCTAAAAGTAAAAGTAAAATTAAAACTAAAAATATTTTTCCTCGCAATCCTATTTTTTGCAATTTTCGGCGCGAGCGCCAAAGCCAGTGCCGCCACATATTATGTCAAAAACGGAGGCAATGACAGTTTGTCTGGATTGGATGATGCCAATGCTTGGGCGACGCCTGATCGCGTTATGGCTACTGCCGGATATTCAAATATAGTTGCTAGCGGGGATACGGTTTATTTCCGGTCGCAGGATACCTGGACGGGCGATAATCCTTTGTTGATCGCGACGTCCGGTGTTGCCTATGACGGGTCAGCTTACGGGACAGGTACAAGAGCTAAATTGAAAGCTACTGCCATATCAAACACTTCTACGGTCAGAATAATAGAGAGTGACGTAATCTTTGCAGGTTTTGAAGTTGACGGTAGTCAAATAAATTCTGGTGGAATCTATATTGGATACTCAAATTCTTCACCAATATCAAATATTACGGTGGATAACTGCGTTGTCCACGATCAAGGGCAGCCGACAGGAAACACCCAGAAATATTGGATGTATGGCATATTGGTCGGCGCAAAAGCGAATTCCAGCATTGTTAATACTAACATCAACATAACCAATTGCGAAATATATAATACCTACCATGAGGGAATCGCCGTATACCCGAGCTGGGGCAATACTGCAAACTGCGGAAACGGTGTTGACGGGGTAATAATAAGCCATTGCAAGGTGTATGATAACGGCACGGATAATAACGACAGCAATAAATCCGGAAATGGTATCGCGATAGCGGTAAATAACAATTCAAAAAACGTGACGATAGAGTGGTGTGATCTTTATGACACCGGCGCGGTGGCTCCGGGGCAGATTTACGGAATAAGCGTTAGGGACTCACTAGATGGGCCGATTAATGGGATACCTACTGATTTAGTGGTGCGATATAACTTAATTCGCAATAACACAAAAGATGGCATTATCTTTCAAAACTTTTATGCTCAAGATCAGACAAGTTATTTTTATAATAATCTGATTTATAATAATGTGGGTTATGGAATCAATTTTAGCAGTTCAGACTATGGAAACTCCGAATTTGGAATTTACAACAACACGCTATATGCAGAGGCGAACGGAATAGATACTTTTGTTGGGTGCATTGGTTTTTCAAGGGATAGTAGCACTATAAGTGGAACGCCTACATTTAATTTGAAAAATAATATATTAAGCGTAGTAACAACTTCGATATCTGCCTATGATTATATCCCTATGTACGCTGACATTGGCAGTGGAACGCTCATCCACAATAATAATCTATATTATCGTTCAAGCGGGACAGATCACGTCTATGTCTCAACCGGCAACTGGGGAGAGCATATCGTTTATGACGGAGAGGGTGATAATATAATAACTGCAGCATGGGAACCGACGGCCAAGATCACAGTTCCAACGTTTGCAGGTGGCACTTTGCCCACCGGATTTTCCGGCACCTATGGAACTAATTTGCTCCCCAACGCCGACTATTTCAAAATCACCTCCGGCGACGCAATCAATAACGGCGCTACAATCGGCAGTCCCTATTATGGCAATATTAACACCGCCGGCACAGCCAATCCGATTGCCAGAATTGCCGGCGCCTATGATATTGGAGCGTATGAATATTTTGGAACAGACACGACGTCCCCAATAACACCTCAAGGATTAAGTGTTGAATAAAAGTGATGTAAATAATATGTTACGTAACAAGGCAAGTAACAGAATAAATTTAATTTTATGATGAAGGCTAAAAGGCTAAACGCTAAATTAATTTTTCTCGGTCTAATTATCTTTGGTGGAATTTTTAGTTTTGGTGCTAGAGCTAGTGCCACGAACTACTATGTCCGCACGGATGGAAATGATAATTGTAATGGTTCTGTTGATGCTTCCGGATCATCTGGAAACTGTGCTTTTCGTACGGTGCAGAAAGGGATTGATGTGGCCGTTTCTCCTGGGGATGTAGTTAATATTCGAGGCGACCACACGGACGAGGGATTGCTGACGACAAAAGCAGATGGATGCTCGGGCGCAAGTTGCGCGACCAGTCCGACTTACATCACTATTCAAATCACTCCCGGCGCCCAGCAATATTCGGCGATTATCCGTCCAGGCATCCAGATAAATCATAGCTACAATATCGTCAATGGTCTGGGTATCACCGGTTCTTATGGTTATTCTTCCGGGTACGCGGGCGTAACTTTCGGTTGGGATAGCTCACCGAGTCACTCCAAAGTAACCAGTTGTCATTTCTATAACCCTAGCCAATCTGTAGGCAGCGCAGCCATAACTTTTGACGGGCATGACAATATTGCTGAAAATAATCTGATTGAAGGAGACACGAATCCGGTTCTGGTTGGTGGACATCACACGGGTGCGAACGGTACGACACTGTCGGATAGTTATAGTTCTGCTTGGACGTCCAATCAGTGGCAGGGTCGGCGAATTTGGGATTTTACGGATCCGGGAGACAGTTGGGCCGGAACTGATGCGGGGACAGTCATTGCTAATGACGCTCATTCTTTGACCACATCTCTTGGCATCACTTGGGAAACTGGCGATTGCTATGCGATTGGATCATCTTATTGGATTCCGATTGTTTCTGGCGGAGTGGATAATATTTTTCGTCGAAATATCGTGCGTAACTTGATTAACACGGAAAGAGTGTTTGATGGATTGCTTGAGGGAACGATTATCGAAGATAATGAAGTCTCAAATCTTTTGGATTCCAATGAGAACCGACCGGATTTGGCGGACAATTGTGGTGCGCACACTGATCTTTTCCAAATAGTCGGGGGTGATTCCTTCGACGTGACAATTCAGAATAATTATTTCCATGATTTGGAAGCTCAGACCTGCATGATGGAGGGAGACAATAATCATGATTGGCTGGTGCATAATAATATTTTTGCTAATATTACGCACAGAAATACTTGCTTTGCTGCTCCTAATGATAAAATTTACAACAATACTTTTTTCAATATTGCTCAGTCTGATCAAGTCTATCCTTTGGAAGGTTGGGCGACCGGCGGTGAATATCGCAATAATATTATTATTGGCGGAACAACTAATCCGAATTTCGGCATCATTGGTGGCGGGCCGATGGGAGATTGGGTGGAGTGCGCCAAAAATGTTATCACGCAAACTTGGTCGGTCAATACGGATATTTCACATTGGATCGGGCAGGGTGGAGAGCAAGCGATGCTCACCGCCAACGGTTCGGTTTATGTTGGAGCCGGTAGTGGCAACACCGGTGCAACGCCGCCAAACTGGAGTGCGAATTGCCCCAACGTTGGCAACACTTGCACGGACAGTGGAATCACTTGGACCAACACCGCTTGGAACACGACTTGTGTAGTCAGTGGAACGGTCGATGTAATGTTTGGTGACCAGTGGGGCTGGAATAAAAAAACCGGTGTAACCAGTTCTTTCACCTGCAATCCTTCGGCTGTTCCCGATGGCGATCCACGGATCTATGACGCTGAAGGAATAAAAAGCTGTCTCATTAAAGATAGTTCAAACAACCCCGCGTCCAACAACTATTATGGTATGTGGAATCCGCCGACCTATGGCGCGAGAACAGCAGAGCTGATCGATGAAACCGGTGATCATGATTATATTAACGGCGGAAACCCTAAATTTATCGCTGCCTATACGGACTGCGTTAATAATACCTGTGATTTTCGGCTTCAGTCGGACAGCCCGCTCATCGGAGCTGGAATTCCTTTGGCTGGCGTGCCGACGGATAAGGTTGGATTTTCTCGTCCAGATCCACCATCGATCGGTGCCTATGAATATATTTCCGGCATAGAAGATGTGACTGCGCCAACTTCGCCGAGCGGATTTAGTGTGAGTTGATAAATAATTGTGTATAGATAATAATATATTTTCACTATTTACTGTTTGTGCTATAATCAATATGATGAAATAAATAAATAATTTTTTGATAAGAATTTATAATCTATGTCAAGAGTAATTTGTATCGGCTCGGCTTGTAAGGATGTTTTTTTTCCGACGACTGAAGGAAAAATCATAGAAACGCCGGAGGATCTTTTGAGTCAACAAAAGATTGAGTTTGAATTGGGAGCGAAATATCGCATCGAAGAGCGCTTTGAGGCGCTGGGTGGTTGCGCGGCTAATGTGGCGGTGGGACTCTCACGTCTGGGCATCGACGCTGCTTGCTACTCACACATCGGTAATGATCATGTGGCGGATTGGATTTTGGATCAGTTGAAAAAAAATAAAGTCAGTGTCGATCTGATCACTAAAGATAAAGAACTTTTCAGTGATATGTCAGCAATTGTGGTAGATCGCAATTCAGCTGAACATGTAATTTTTTCTAATCAAAAAGTAAGCGGAAAATTAGAACTGGTGCCAGAAAAAATCAGTTCAGCCGAGTGGATTTTCATTGGAGATCTTCACGGCGATTGGAGAAGTCAGTTAGATCTAATTTCTAGAATTGCCAAAGAACACAAACTTAAGTTGGCGTATAATCCGAAGCAGATCCATATTCACGATGATGTCAAAAAAATAATCGAGATAATTACCGAAACGGAGGTGCTTTTTCTCAACAAGGATGAGGCCCTAGAAGTTATTTCACAAATTAAAAATTTTTCCACATCCGACTTGGACAATGAATTTTTTCTTTTGCAGGAATTGAAAGAAATGGGTGCAAACATAGTGGTTATTACAGATGGCGTGCGCGGTGCTTGGGCGACTAATGGTACTGACGTGCTGTATGCTCCCGGCAGGATGGTAAAGGCGTTGGATTCGACAGGGGCAGGTGATTCTTTTGCAAGCGGTTTTTTAGGAGCTCACATCAAAGGAAAAATATTGAAAGTTTGCCTGGACTGGGGAATCGTCAATAGCTCACACGAGGTGCGTTTTTATGGTTCGATCAAGGGACTTCTAGATGAGAAAGAAATGTTGGAAAATGGAGGGTAGAGGATTATTTCACCTGTGGATAACTTTCTTGCAGCTTTTTTGAAAATATAGTATAGTTTAAGTAAGATTATTTATTGTAATTAAATCAATTCTTTAATTAGTTAAAAAAATAAATTGGAGGATAAAAAAATATGAAAAGTAAAATAGAAATGAAAACCGCAAAAAAACAGTTGGTTTTTTTGTGCATGCTTCTTGCTCTATTCGCTTTCGGAGCCGGGCAGGCCTTGGCTGGATCGGCGCACGTAACTTGGAACGCCAACTCCGAGGGTGATTTGGATGGCTACAAAATTTATTACGACACTGCTTCCCACTCGTCGGCGACTGATCCGGCCGATGATGATTATGCTAACTCCTATGATGTAACGGACAATGGAGTTTCGCATTGGTTTGATGCACTCACTCCCGGACAGACCTATTATTTCCGTCTGACGGCCTATGACACTTCGGCTAATGAGAGCAATTATAACGCGACTGAGGTTTCGAAATTGATTACTTATCGAGGAGATATAAATATCGATCGTGCGGTGGATGTTTCTGATTTGGGTATTATAGCCGGTTTATTCGGCCAAACTATTGAACACGCGGCGGATATTAATCGAAGTGGAACGGTTGATGTGAGTGATTTGAGTATTCTGGCGGGGGAATTTGGAAGTTCTTTCGAATAATCCTAAACAATATCTGTAAAAAATATGAAAAATATGAAAAATAAAAAAGTACTTTCCATGAAAACGTTCAAAACGCTTACTATCGCTGTTATTTTTACTCTCACAACCTGTTGGCAATTTTCCCAAATTAAAACTGCTCGCGCGACAGATGATGATGCGGAACTACTTTTTACTCCGGCAACAACGACAGTTGCGGCGGGCGCTGATTTCAATCTTGTTGCGAGTGTTGATCCTAATTCAAATGATGGAAGTGAGGGAAACCCCGGGATAAATGCAGTCGAGCTGCACATTACGTTTGATGAAACAGTGTTGCAGATTAATACTAATGGAATAACTGTCAATACGACTGCTTTCTCTTCCCTCGAAGGCTATCCGACCTTTGACAATGTCGCTGGAACAGCTACAGTAGTTGTTTATACGTCGACCCCTGAGATTATTCCGACGGACGTGGCGACAATTTCTTTTCATGCTGTTTCCGCGGCAACTAGTTCTCCTGTTGTTTTTACGACTGCGTCAAATGCAGCGGTTAATGACGGAAATGGAACGCAAGTTGTGTCAACACGGACTCCTGCCGCTGTTACGATTACTGGAACGGATGGTGTAGCACCGACGGTGACAGCCTTTGTAATTCCAGCCAATTCAGCCTCTCTCACTGTTCCGATTACCACATTCACAGCGACTGATGCGATTGGCGTGACCGCGTATCTGCTTACTGAATCATCTTCCGCTCCTGCGTCTGATGACGCTGATTGGGGTGCTGTTCCGACAGAATTTGTTTTCGGAACAACAGGCACCAAAACGCTGTATGCTTGGGCGAAAGATGCGGCGGATAATGTTTCCACAAGCCGGAATGATTCAGTCACAATTGATATGGCGGCACCGACCGGTGGATCCTTTACGATCAATAGCGATGCGGCACGTACGGCTTCAACTGCGGTGACTTTGAATGTGACTTGTCCGACGGACAGTTGGACTCCGGTTGAGATGGCTTTCGGTAATTCAGCTAATCCGACCAACTGGACGACTTGTGCAGCGACGACAGCGCATACGCTGTCTGCTGGAGATGGCACAAAGACAGTTTATATGAGTTTTCGAGATGGTGGACAGACTGTGACAGCGAGTGATGTGACCGACACGATTGAACTCGACACAACGGCACCGACGGGGGGATCTTTCACAATTGATAATGGTGCTACGGAAGCAGTTACGACTGCCGTTACGCTAAATATTACTTGTCCAACTGATGATTGGGCAACGGTGCAGATGGCTTTTGGGAACACCGCTAGTCCGACTAATTGGGCTACTTGTGCCACAACCGCGTCGCATACACTGACCAGTGGAAATGGATCAAAAACTGTCTATATGCGCTTTCGAGATGGCGGGCTAACTGTGACAAGCGATACTACAGATACAATCACTTTAAATATACCTGACACAACCCCGCCAGTGCTTTCCAATGGAACACCAAGCGGAACGTTGACTAAGGGAACGACTTCGGCGACTGTCGGGGTGACAACAAATGAAAATGCTACTTGCAAGTACTCTACTACCGCCGAGACGGCTTATGCTTCTATGACTGATGAATTTACTACCACTACCGGAACAACCACGCATTCTTTTTCCGCTACCGGATTGATTGACGGTGGTAGTTATACCTACTATGTGCGTTGTGCGGATGAAGCGTTGAATCCGACTGTCAGTGACTATGCAATTTCTTTCTCTATTTCAAATGCAACAGCAATTTCAGATAATCACAAATCAAAATCTTCAAGTTCAAAAAAGAAAGAGCAAACAAGAAAAATTACCAATTCGCGAAAAAACGTACCTCGAGGAGGATTGCTAATTGAGCGGGGAAATAAATTTACCAAAAATTCAATGGTAGCACTGTACTTCTCCAAATATGGCGGAGGGTATTATAAACCGATGTTGGTTAAGACTTCCAAGACTGGCTATTTTCGAGTGGATTATTATGCGGCCAAGCCGAAAGGAACCTATAATTGGTACGCGGTTAATCTAAAGACCGGGTGGAAAAGTAAAAAAATCTATTACCGGATAAAAAATTAAAGATAAGGGGAGAAAAGCGATTCAGAAAGGAAAAATATGAAGTTAAAGATTGAGAATAAAATTAAATTTTTCACAGTCATTGGGGCGGGCATAATTTTAATCGCTGGCTTGACCACACTAGCTGTTCAGATTAGCCGAAAACATTCATCATTAAAACCAGCTTCAGTTAATTCTGAAGCTGGTTCTGTTTCTATTCAAGATGAAGTTGTTATTCCTGATAAAAAATTGCTAGTGGTGGCAAACGATGCTGTGGAAAAAGTCGATCTTCTTTCTGGGAAAGTTGAGGCGACAAGTCTTTTGGAACAATCTAATTTTGACAGTTTTGAAGGTTTCCCGGTTCTGGGGGACAATAAAAATGAGGATGTTGAGCAGGGCGTAACCTTACTTTCTCCAGATGAACGCCAAGCACTTGTTACCGTTACAACTTATAAGTCAGTCGCGCTATTGCCTAAAGATGCAGACCAGCCCGTACTTTCTGTGAGTGATTATCTCTGTGAAATTGAAAATAAAAGCTGTTCTCCGTCTACGCTTCTTTCTGAAATATATCAAGGAATAGACCCTGAGCTACAAAAAAGAGGGACTTCTTTGTCTTGGTTCAGATGGAATTCACAGCGCAATTTATTATTTGGACATTTGACCTTTGGTGATTTGGGTGATGTTTCTCCTGTTTATGCTTGCGATACGCAAATTAAAATTTGCAACAAGACGGAAGGTTTCGATTCTTTGAAAGTTGGCGATGTGTCGGCAGTGGTTCCGGCGGGCGCATTCAGTCCATCGTTAAAAAGTTTTATTATGATCAACCAGCATGCCAAGCCCAATGTTGAGATAGGAAAACAATGGGAGCTTTTGCTGTATGCTAGTGATGATCTTTTGAAACCTGAAAAGACCTATGATATATCCGCAGCAATCAATCAGGATGAAGATTCGGGGTATGATAGCGTGCGTTCAGTGGCTTGGAGCAAAGACGAAAAACGGCTGGCATTGGCTACGAATAATCGAATTTTTATATTTAATTTCGAAACGGGAGTATTAGCTCCTATTTATACTGATCCAGCAACCGGAGAAGATGATCCGAGCTTGGACAGTAGCGCCCTGTTTATATCTTCTGATGGAAAATACGTTGCTTTTATTGATTCTGTCGATACGACAAATGAAATTGAGGATGAGGCTTATAATGTTTTGAAAAAAATTGATCTTGAAAATAATAATGAGGTAACGGAGATTTTGGGGGATTATGGTTTGAGTCTAAAGTCCCAGTGATCTTTTTTGTTTGAATACAGGGTTCAAAAAGACCCTGTTTTTGTGTCAAATCGAGCCAGCTGTAACTATAATTCCAACTAACGCATATGCAACAAAAAACAAAAATAACTTTTCTCTCGTTGCTGATTTTGAGCGTGGTCATCTGGCTTCTGGCTGGATCTAGCTGGTTGAAGGTTGATCCGCCAAAAGGAACAGCTAATCTTTCCTGGAATTTGAGCAGTGATGGAAATACGACCGGCTACAAAATCTATTATGGTACCAACCCAAGAAACGGCGATTGTCCGTCGGGAGGATATGCTAAAAATCAAACAGTCGGAAAGGTTGGTCAATTCAAATTGAGTAATCTTGAGCCCGGAAAGACTTACTATTTCTCTGTCAGCGCGCGAAATTCTTCCGGAAAAGAAAGTTGTTTTTCCGAGGAAATGCATAAAAAAATCTCTTCTGCGCCGGTTCTTTATCTGCAAGCGCTGTGGCAAAAAGTGCAGGGCAAGTAGCTTTTCTCGCATCTACAAATTTTCAATATAGTGCTATAATGGTTGTATAACTAGAAAATACAATATTTATGAATTTGGAAAAAATGTTCAATCCGCAGTCGATTGCCATTGTGGGCGCTTCGCCGGAAGTTGGGAAGGTAGGCAATGTGATTGCCAAAAATATTTTGGAGCTGGGATATGTCGGCAAGATTTATTTGGTTAATCCAAAATATGACCAGATTTTTGAGGCCAAGTGCTATAAAAAACTTTCTGAAGTGGAGGGCGAGATTGATTTGGTGATTATAGCAATTCCGGCCAAGTTCGTGGTGGCTGAGATTCGAGAAAATGTGGCGAAAGCAAAAAACTTTGTGATCGTCTCGGCTGGTTTTTCTGAGATGGGTGAAGAAGGCAAGGCGCGCGAAGCCGAGCTTTTGCAACTGGCCCAAGAGAATGGAATAAATATTTTAGGTCCGAACTGTTTGGGCTTTATTATTCCCAAATTGAAACTGAATGCGTCTTTTGCCAGCGGTCTTCCGGGCGCAGGCAATGTGGCGTTCGTGACCCAATCCGGAGCGCTCGCCGTAGCGCTTACAGATCTGGCTCAATCGGAGAAGATCTATTTTTCCAAACTGGTTTCTATTGGCAACAAACTTAATATTTCTGAAACCGAGATGCTGACATACTTGGAAAATGATCCTGATACGGCGGTAATCGGGATGTATCTGGAAGGGATCAAGAATGGCACGAAATTTATCGAAGTGGCGAGTAGAGTTTCAAAGAAAAAACCGATTGTAGTTTTGAAAGCGGGAAAGACGGAGCGTTCGCAAAAAGCCATTTCTTCCCACACAGGCGCTCTTGCCGGTAGTGATGTGATTATGGAAGCAGCTTTTCGCAAAGCGGGGATTATGCGTGCGCGGGACTTGGAGGAATTTTTCAATCTGATCGGATTTATTTCGCACAACAAAGCGATGGTTTGTAATCGGATTGCTGTTATCACCAATGCCGGAGGTTTAGGTGTACTTACGACCGATGCTTTTTCGCAAAAAGAAATTATCCTTGCTGAACTGAGTGATAAGACAAAATTGGCTCTGCGAAAAATTTTGCCTGAAGAGGCTTCAATAGAAAATCCGATTGATCTTTTGGGGGATGCGAAGGAAGATCGCTACAAAAAAGTCTTGCAAATTATTGACAAGGATCCGGAAATTGGCGCAATCATCTTTCTTTTGACACCGCAGGATCAGACGCCGGTGGAAAAAATTGCCCGAGTGATTGCAAAGTTCAACGCTAAAAGTACAAAAGCGATCGTGGCATCATTCGTCGGTGGAAAGAAAGTGGAAAAGGGCGTGAAAAAACTGCGCGCAGAAAATATTTTCAACTTCGCTTTTCCGGAAAGTGCCGTTTCCGTGTTGGATGCCTTTTTTCTCTGGAAGTGTAAAGAAAAAGTACAGGTTGAAAATCTAGCTGGCGGAATTAATCAAGAGCGAAAAGCCAAGGCCACGGCAATTATAGATTTGGCAAAAAAAGAAAATCGGCGCGCGCTTTATTTTTCCGAAAGCCAAAAGTTGATGGGGCTCTATGATATAAAGACAATTTCAGCTGTAGAAATAAATAGAGGTGCAGCGTTGTCTATGCAAAAAGATTTTCCCGTGGTACTTAAAGTTGATAGCGATGCGGTTTTGCATAAGACAGACAAGCAAGGATTAATGTTGAATCTAAGAAACCAGCTTGAATTAGAGATGGCCTTCCGGAAGATGCGGATTAATTTTCCTGAAGCGAAATTGATCATCCAGCCGATGCTGGTGCGGGATATGGAAATAATTTTGGGTGTAAAATATGACGTTAATTTTGGTCCGGTTGTCGTTTATGGCCTGGGCGGAATCTACACCGAAGTTTTCAAACTGGCCGAGATGCTTATTCCGCCATATTCAAGAGAAGCGGTAGAAAAATCACTTATTGAGGGAAAATTAGGCTTTCTTTTCCGGGAGACTCGCGGGCAAAAAGTCTACAATCTTTCAGAATTGGCGGGGATAATTACTGCTTTGGGAGAATTTTCGCAGGAACTGGGCAGTATCTCGGAGTTTGATATCAACCCGCTTTTAGTCTATAATAATGGCAGTGCGGCGGTGGCGGTGGATATTAAGGTAATTATTTAAATTTTAATTTTATGGAAAAAAAATATAAAATTTTAATTGTGGATGATGATGCGGATTCGCGCGGAATATTTGCCGAGGTTTTCAAGACGGAAGGCTTTAAAGTGATTGAAGCGGTAGATGGCCTTGATGGCGTGAATAAAGCAATGGCAAATGTGCCCGATGTAATTCTCACTGGGATTATTATGCCGAAAATGGATGGATTTGGCATGAAAGATGCGCTTTCTAAAAATGTTACGACGAATAATATCCCGGTTGTGATGTCATCGCATATGGGACGCGAAGAGGATCGCAAAAAAGCGGAACTGGCTGGCGTGAGGGATTTTTTTGTGTCTGGCATGGTTACGCCAAAAGAAGTGGTGTCGCGAGTGCTAAGCTTGTTCAGTTTGGAAAAATATAATTTGAAGCTGAACGTCAATGGCGGAGATATTTTCAGATTGACACGGGATTTGAAATTAAAAGAAGATTTTTCTTGTGCTAATTGTGGAGAAGATTTGGTAATAAACATAGAAATAACCAATGCGGAAAGAAGGGAATTCACGGGTAGAATAGTTTGCCTGAGATGCGACTATGGGAAATCTGAATAAAATAAACGATGCAAAAGAAATGGGAGCTGAAAGAAAAAATAACCACCGAAATTGATTTTTCTAAGTTTGGTGAGTCTGAAAAGTACAGTCCGCTTGTTTTAGAATTATTGGCCGGTCGTGGCATTGTGTCTCAAGAATCTCTTGAGGATTTTTTCAGTTTTAATTATGCGGTTTGCGAAAATCTGGAGAAAATTTCTGGAATGGCAGAAGCGGTGGAGCGGATCAAAAGAGCGCTAGAGAAAAAAGAAAAAATCGCTATTTTTGGTGACTATGATGCAGATGGAGTGACTGCGACAGCCCTCCTTTTTGAAACTTTGGAAAGCTTGGGTTTTACCGATCTGACTTATTATATCCCTGACCGTCAATTGGAGGGTTATGGAATGAATGATGCAGCAATTGAATTTTTAGCGCACGAGGGCGTAAGCCTGATCATTACGGTCGACTCAGGAATTACCGGTGTAGCTGAGGTAGAAAAGGCAGGAAATTTAGGGATGGATGTGATTATTACCGACCATCATCATGCTCCAGAAATTTTGCCTAAAGCCACGGCAATCATTAATCCGCACTTGAAAAATTCGGGTTTTAAATTTACTGATTTGGCTGGCGTCGGCGTGGCATTTACGCTGGCCCAAGCACTCTGCCAAAAATTTGCTCCGGAAAAAATCGATCAACTCAAATGGATGCTGGACTTGGTGGCCATCGGAACAATTGCCGATTGTGTTACATTACTCGGAGAAAATCGTATGTTAGTCAAATATGGTCTCGTGGTGTTGTCTAAGACGCGTCGTTCTGGGCTACTTGAGATGTTTAAAGTCGGTCGGATTGAAATTTCTGAAGACCATATCCCCGATACGCAAAAAGTTGCTTTTCAGATTGCGCCAAGAATTAATGCCGCTGGCCGGATGGATCATGCCAGTGTAGCCTATAAATTAATCATAGAAAAAGATCCAGTGCATGCGCGAGTGTTGGCGCTTGAAGTGGAGGGTAAAAATCAAGAGCGCCAAAAAATGACAGGGGAGATAGTGAAAGAGATTGAAGGGCTGGCTTTGCGTGATTTTTCCGATAAAAAATTTGTGTTTGCTAAAAGCGAACATTGGCCGGTGGGAATTTTGGGATTGGTGGCTGGCAAGGTGGTGGATAAATTCCAAAAACCGGCCGTTGTTTTCCAGATCCAGGAAAAAGAATATGTCGGATCGCTCCGGAGCATTCCGGAGATCAATATCGTGGAATGTTTGGAAAAATGTTCCGAATTACTTTCCAAATTTGGCGGCCATTCTCAGGCAGCCGGCGTGCGGATCTCGCCGGAAAACGTCGACCGCTTCTGCGAGAAAATGACAGAACTGATCGAGGCACAACTTGAGGAAAAAGAAATTATTTCCACCTTATCCATCGATCTGGAACTTAAGGCTCAAGATATCGATTGGGAGTTTATGACAGATCTAAAAAAGATGGAGCCGTTTGGAATGGGTAATAAAGAACCGATTTTTCTGCTTAGGCAGATGCGAGTGAGCGATGTGCGGATCGTGGGCAATGGGACGAAACATTTGAAACTGGCGCTAAGAGCAAATGACGGAAGTCCGAAAATATTTGATGCGATCGGATTTAAATTGGGTGATGAATTTATTAATTTAAAAAAAGATGATTTAATTGACATTGTTTTTAATCTTAACGAAGATGAATGGAATGGGAGTAAAAAAATTCAAATGAAGCTAGTCGACCTTAGATTGGTAAGTTAAATTTTATGGCTAAAAAAAAGTTGATCATTTTTGATTTTGATGGCACATTGGTGGACTCTTTTCAATTAGCTATCGCGGCCTTTAATAGTATTTCCAAAAGGTATGGTCTCAAAAAAGTGCCCCTGGATGAACTGGATCGTCTGCGCAATCTCTCTTCTCGGGAGCTTATAGCTAAATGGAATGTGCCCTTTTGGAAAATGCCTTTTGTGATTCGCGCTGCAAGAAAAGAATTTGGTACGCAGATAGACAAGGTGGAACTTTTTCCCAAAATGGAAACAACCCTTCTAGAACTAAAAAAGAGGGGCTACGCGCTTTGTCTTTTGACGGCTAACTCTCAGGTCAATGTTGATTATTTTTTGCAAAAACATAATTTAAATATGTTTGATTGGGTATATGGCGGATGCGGACTTTTCGAAAAAAGTAAAGTGATGCGAAAAATTTTGCAAAAATTCAATTGTGAAGCGAGTGAAGCATTGAATGTTGGGGATGAAACGCGGGATATTGAAGCAGCGAAAAAATGCCAGATTCCTTCCGTGGCAGTTAGCTATGGATTCAATGCGAAACAAATTTTGCAAAAATTCCAGCCAGATTTTTTGATTGATCGGCCGGAAGACTTATTAACCATAAACTTCTAAAAATATGTCAGAAAAAATCGTAATGTTTACCGATGGCGGATCGCGAGGTAATCCTGGTCAGGCTGGAATTGGCGTCTGGATAGAAACGCTAAATAAAAAATACGGCGAGTGTATCGGTGTCGCTACGAACAATGTGGCGGAATATGCCGCGCTAATTTTTGGTCTCAAAAAATTGAAACAGCTTTTAGGCAAAGACAAGGCTAGACAATATACCATTGAATGTTATTTGGACTCAGAATTGGTCGTCAAGCAACTCAATCATGAATATAAGTTGAAAGAGGAATATATTCAGAAAAATTTCATCGAAATATGGAATCTCACGCTTGATTTTAAATCGGTAAAGTTCTATCATATACCTAGGGAGAAAAATACTGTTGCCGATGCGTTGGTAAATCAGGCGCTAGACTGTGAAAAAACTCAAAAAAGTTATTATGAAAACTAAAATTTAATTCCTCCTCTCCCTTAGGGAGAGGATGTCCGGAGGACAGGTGAGGGAAAGGGCTAAAAATAAACAGTAACCTATCTATAAAATAAGTTTTTCCTACACAGAAAGGCTTCTCCCTCATCCGGCCTTCGGCCACCTTCTCCCTAAGGGAGAAGTGAGACTAAAAAAGATGCTAAAATACAAAAAAACCATTGCATTTATACTCATACTGATTATTGCTGTTGGCTACTTTTTCTACGCGCGGTCTAAAAAGCCAAAAGTTGAATATACGACCGCGACAGTGGAGAGGGGTAATTTGGCGCAAACAGTTTCTGCGACTGGGGATCTGAAAGATGATTCAGAGATTGTGCTCAATTTTGAATTGGGCGGTAGGATCAGTAAGATATATGTCAAAAAAGGCGACAAGGTAGCGATTGGTGATTCGATCGCGATGCTGGACAGCACAGATCTGTCTGGGCAAGTTGCTCAGGCGAAAGCGGCACTGGACAAAGCCACTGCCGATGCAGGCTCAAATAATGATGCAGTTCGCGAAGCTCAGGTGGCGGTTGATAATGCGGAAAACAGCTTGGATGACACAAAAGATCTGCAAAAGCAACAAGTCGACGCGGCAGATTCCGCCTATTCCAATGCTAAGGATTACTATGACGACGCGCAGGCTTTTTATGACGATACTCCGAGTAAGGCCAATAAATTGACCTTGACTCAAGCGCTTAATGCTAAGGAATCAGCTCAGGAAGCTCTCGATACGGCCAAAAAATCTCGTGATCTTTCAGTTACGCAGGCGGAAAATTCTGTCGATGCGGCGAAAGCCAGGCTCAAAACGACTCAGTCGGACTTTACACGTGATTCGAAGAATGCTCAGGTAAATAGTGCGAAAGCCGGATATGAAGTGGCACTTAATGATCTGTCCAAGGCCGTGCTCAAAGCGCCTGTCTCTGGAACGATTGTTGAGGTGAACAATAAGGTGGGAGAAATCTTGGGCACTGGCGTGATCAAGGAATCTTTCGCGCGCATCATCACTGATGATTTTATCATTGAATCAAATATCCCCGAATCGGACATCGTAAAATTGAAGTTGGGGCAAAAGGCAAATATCACTTTCGATGCGCTTCCGGCGGACACAAATTTTGATGCGGAATTAATCCAGATCGATCCGGCCGAAACCGTCATTCAAGATGTGGTTTATTATGGAGTTAAGTTGAGACTGGCAAATTTTGATCAACGGTTGAAGGTTGGCATGAGCGCGAACATCGATGTTAAGACGAATGACAAGGCGGACGCACTGATGATTCCTCTGCGCGCAATTAAAATTGTGAATGGGGAAAAATTCGTAGATGTTTTGAAAGCGGACAACACGACACAAGAAGTGAAAATTACAACCGGTCTCGAGGGTGATGGGGGAATGGTGGAAGTGAAATCTGGCCTGAACGCCGGGGACAAAGTGGTTACTTTTACAAAAGCGGTCTAATTATCAGAACCACTGATTAGCACATGATTTTACTGATTACACATGATTGAATTCTAAATTCAGTGAAATCACGTGCACTCAGTGAGAATCAGTGGTTCAGACAAAAAGAAAAAGCACATCCATGTTGTTCGTAGCAATTTTTTGCTGACGCATGGATATGCTCTTGTCGCTATTGGGCGACGGTTATTGGTGCGTTGATTTTTGCGGGTCATTTTGATTTGACCTGTCGTCGTTTGATTTTTCCGCAACGGTAGGAATATTATATGCACCGTGTGGCCATTGCGGAGTTTCTGGAATGCCATCTTTCCCCCCTCTGTCTTTGATGTAGAAGATTACGCCAGGCATAGATTACCTCCTTCACCTTAGTTTGTGTTTGTGTTAAAACAACTTTCCCCTTGACTTCATAATAGTCTAATCATTTTTTATGTCAAACCCCCTAATTCAAGTTCAAAATCTTTGTAAAACTTATTCCAGTGAAGGCGTGGAAACGCGGGCGCTTTGTGGCGCGACCTTTGAAATTCAAAAAGGGGAATTTATTTCCATCATGGGTCCGTCCGGTTCCGGTAAATCGACTTTGATGCAAATTTTGGGACTACTTGACCGGCCGACGGAAGGGAAATATTTTTTTGAAGGACGTGACACTTTTTCTTTCGATGATGATACGTTGGCGAAAATCCGGAACAAAAAGATTGGTTTTGTTTTTCAATCTTTTAATTTACTTTCTCGCACTTCGGTTTTTGAAAATGTGGAGTTGCCCTTGCTCTATGATGAAAAGCCGGGAAAAAGCAATGAAAAAAAAGTGATGGATGCGCTGTTGGCTGTTGGGATGGAGCATCGCGCGAAATATTTTTCCAATCAACTCTCGGGCGGCGAAAAGCAACGCGTGGCAATTGCGCGGGCGCTGGTCAATGATCCGGAAGTGATTTTTGCTGATGAACCGACAGGGAACTTGGACTCGAAATCCGGCCTCCAGGTGATGCGGATTTTACAAAAACTGAATGACACAGGACATACCGTAATTTTAGTCACGCATGAAACATATACTGCCGAACACGCCAAACGTATTATCTACGTCAAAGACGGCAGTATTATTGCTGATGACCCGGTGAAGCATCGGCGGATTGCGGATGGAGAGAATGAGTTATTGAAATAATCAGAACCACTGATTATCACTGATTACACTTGATTTCACTGAATTTTAAAAACCATAATCACGTGCAATCAGGAAAATCAGTGCTAATCTTGTGGTTCAGACTTTATGAATATATATTCTCCCATTAAAATTTCAGCGAAATATTTGTTGGCGGCCAAGCTCCGCTCTTTTTTGACGATTCTGGGAATCATTATCGGTATTGCCTCGGTAATTGTGGTGATGGCAATTGGTGGGAGTGCGCAAAAATTGATTCTCAATCAAGTTTCTGGTGTCGGATCGAATTTGATCGGAGTTTTGCCTGGTGCCTCAGACGAAAAAGGTCCACCAGCGTCGGCGATGGGAATTGTAGTGACCACTTTGAAATATGCTGATCTGGTCGCCTTGGAACAAAAACGCAATGTACCGAATTTGGTCGATGCTGTCGCTTATGTCAGTGGATCAGCCACGGTCAAAAATGCCAATGGCTCATATCAGACCAGCTATCAAGGCGTTTCATCCAGTCTCTTGGATGTTGAAGATATTAAATTGCAAGCTGGACGATTTTTTATGAAAGATGAAGATACGAATTTGGCACATGTTGCCGTGCTGGGATCGAATCGCGTACATGATCTTTTTCCGAATGTCGATCCGATTGGGAAAACGTTCACTTTGAAAGATGTGAATCTGACGGTAGTTGGAGTTTTGGCAGAGCGAGGGTCGGTCGGTTTTTCTAACACGGATGATATGATTTACGTCCCGCTTTTTACTGGGCAAAAGTTATTGCTCGGAATCGATTATCTCAACTTTATGCGCATCAAAGTTGATTCCAAGGACAATCTTGATCGCGCCGTGGCGGATGTTAAAACGACCTTGCGTGAACAACACCGGATTAAAGCCGATGCCAGTGATGATTTTTCTGTGCGCAACAGCGCTCAAGCAGTTGAGACGCTTACGACCGTAACTAATGTGCTCAAATATTTTCTCACCGCTGTTGCGGCCATTTCACTTGTTGTTGGCGGAGTGGGAATTATGAATATTATGCTTATCTCGGTCAATCAGCGGGTGCGGGAAGTAGGTTTGCGAAAAGCAGTCGGTGCCAGAAATGTGCACATCATCTCTCAGTTTTTGATCGAAGCGATTTTCATCACACTGATCGGCGGAATCCTGGGGATCATTTTTGGCATATTTGTTTCATTTTTAGCAGCCGTTATCATAAAAAGTCTCGGCTACGACTGGGAATTTATCGTCACGCTCAGTTCAATGCTCCTGGCCACATCTGTCTCAGTTGCGATTGGACTAATTTTTGGAATCTACCCTGCCCGCAAAGCATCAAAAATAAGTCCGATGGAAGCACTTAGATATGAGTAATATTTTTTATGCATGAACTAATCATTTCAATCAAACTAGCCTTCAAAAATCTTCGCTCTAATCTAGGGCGGACGATTTTGACTTTGGTTGGAGTGGTGATTGGTGTGATTGCTGTGATTTTGGTGAGCTCGTTGGGGCAGGGTGTGAAAAATTTTATTTTAGATCAAGTTGGTGCCTTCGGAACGGATCTGATTCAGATCGAAGTAAAAGTGCCGGCGACGGGAAAGGCGTCGACGCAAAATGCAGTTGGTCAAGCAACGGGAATTCAGATTACGACGATGACAATTGATGATGCGAAAGATATTGCCAAATTGCCTAATATTGCTGCATCTGCCCCAGGCACAATGACGCAAGAATTAGCCACCTATCAAAATACCAATAAACGCGTTTTTCTGTTTGGTGTCGGAGCGCAGTATAATCAAATTGATCAAAGTACGAAACTGTCCGAAGGCGCATTTTTTTCGCAGAGTGATGATGAGAGTTTGGCGCAAGTGGCCGTAATTGGTAGCAATATTCGCGATGCTTTTTTTGGTTCGGATGATCCGTTGGGGAAAAATATCCGCATTAGTAACCAAAACTATAAGGTGGTGGGCTTGGCTTCTGAGCGGGGAGCGGTGGCGGGTTTCAACTATGACGATTTGATTTATGTTCCGGTGCAGACGATGCAAAAAAAACTGCTCGGTATTGATTATGTCCGTTTTATCATGGTCAAAGTCAAGGACGAAAAAATGATTGATGTGACTGTGGCCGATCTAACGGATGAGATGCGACGACTGCATAAAATCACTGACCCGAACAAGGATGATTTTGGTGTAACTTCCATCAAAGAAGCGCAGGCGACGATTGCCAGTGTGTTTAGCACGATCAATATTTTACTCTTGGCACTGACTTCGATTTCTCTGGTGGTGGGCGGTGTGGGAATTATGAATGTGATGTATGTGGCAGTAACGGAGCGCACCTTCGAGATCGGTCTGCGAAAAGCGGTTGGCGCCAAAGCGAAAAATATTTTGCGCCAGTTTCTTTGGGAAGCGATTTTCATCACCTTTTTCGGTGGCCTCGTGGGAATAATTTTAGGTTATCTACTATTGCTATTGCTATCCTACATCGTCGCATCGTTCGGTTTTGCGATTAACTTTGGCCTGAGTGTGAGCTCAATTAGCCTGGCTGTTGGATTTTCCGTGGCAACTGGTGTAGTTTTTGGCTACTATCCCGCCCGCGCCGCTTCACGGCTCAGTCCGATGGAGGCGCTCAGGAAAGATTAGGAATAAAATTACACAATAAATCCCAAAAAGCGCAAGTTGTAGCGCTTTTTTGTTTGTGGTAGACTGCTAAAAAGGAAATCTTAATGTGTCATCCCCGCGAAGGCGGGGATCCAGGCACCTCAGGCTAAAAATATCGATAAAACAAATTATTTTGAAATAAACTTTATATAATAAAAAGCTAGAAGATTTATAATTCGGTTTTCTAAAATTTAAAACTAGTGGAACCTGGATTCCCGCCTTTGCGGGAATGACATGGACTGAAAATTATGGAAACTAACGAAGAGGGTAAGATTCAGGAAGCGCAAATCGTTTCTGGGACTGTAAATAATGGTGTGCAAAAGGATATAACTGAGAATGTAGAAAAACCGGAAGATGCTTTTGTTGGATTGGACGAATTGGATGAAGAAGACGTTGCTAAAAAAACTAAATCAGAATTTCGTTCACGTCTGATGTTGGTTTTTGTTTTAGGATTTCTCATCGGCATCGCACTCAAAACTGAGGCACTTAAAAAAATCACGATTGGCTATGATGATTATCTAATGAAGATTAAATCGCAGAGTTATAACATTAATGATGTTCAGGTGAAGTTGCAAGCAGAAAGAGACGCCGCGACGCAAGCGCAAACTCAGCAGCAAGGAACTCTGCCTGACTCTGGCGCTACGGATGATTCTGGTAATACGGCAGACCCAGGAAGCGCACCTGTTGATACTGATGGGCAATCTGATCAAGGCGGAGCAGTAAGTAACTCAACGGGAATTTAATTTTTTTTAAATAATAATCAATCCTAATTCAACTTTATGGAAGATGATATGCAAAAAGAGCTAGAAGCTGACGAAAAGGCGGAGCAGAAAAAAAAGCAGCAAAATTTAATTTCTGCCGTCATTTTACTTTTGGGAATGTTCCTCGGCAGCCTTTTTATTGACACTGCCCAACTTGTGCAAAAGAGCGGTTTTTCATCCAAAAATCTCAGTAAATCAGATATTTTTGAAGCCAACGGAAAAACGTGGGTGGCTTACAGCGAACCGGCCGTTACAGTGTCCGTGATCAATGATGACTCTTGTGAAAAATGTAATGTTTCTGAGGTTTTGGTGTGGCTGCGACGGATCGTACCGACCATCGCGACCGAGAAAGTGGACTATAAATCCGATCAAGGAAAAGATCTGATTGATAAGTTCGGCATTAAAACTTTGCCCGCGTTTGTTTTTGATGGTGCTGTTGCGAAGACTGATTTCTATGCTCAAGCGCAGACGCTTTTTGATCAGAAAGGTGATCAATATTCTTTGCGAACCGGAGATATTGGTATCCCAGTCGGTAAATATGTCACAACTCCAAAAATAAATGATGGCGATGCGGTAGCAGGAGCGAAAGATGCTAAGGTGAAAGTGGTGGTTTATTCTGATTTCCAATGTCCATATTGCAAGATTTTTCACAAAGCAATGGAAGATGCGATCAAAAATTATGGCGACCGCGTTGCCTTTGATTATAAATTCTATCCACTGACTGACACGCATCCGCAAGCCAACAACGCCGCATTGGCCGCAACTTGCGCCTTGGATCAAGGAAAATTCTGGGAATATGCTGACAAATTATATGCTGATCAGACTATCTGGGGAGCAACAAAAGATACGGCGAAATTCAAAGAATATGCCAGAGTTTTGAAACTAGATAGTGGCAAATTCAATGATTGCTTGGACAATAAAAAACATCAAGACATGATTGATGCTGACAAAAAAGAAGCGGAAAGTTTCGGTATCTCCGGAACACCTGGCGTTTTCGTCAATGATCAGTTCCAAGAAGGCGCAGTTTCCTATGATCAACTAAAAACTTCGATTGATGCGGAATTGGCAAAATAAAATATAAATATTAGGCTTATGTAGAGACGCCCCGTTGGGGCGTCTTTTTTGTGCCTAGCAATAATTGTAGAGACGAGGCACCACCTCGTCTAAAAAACAAACAATATTAGAGCATAAACCAATAATGCCAAGACGAGGCAATGCCTCGTCTCTACAACCAATTTAAATTTTATGCTATACTAATCCTATGAAATATCATAAAGACACAATGGAGATTATCTTTTTTGCGCGGGGTGGGCAAGGGGCGAAGACGGCCGCGGAAATTATTGCGCAGGCAGCGGTTGCTGAAGGCAATTTCGTGCAAACTTTTCCCAATTTTGGTCCTGAGCGGAGCGGTGCGCCGACCAAGACTTATTTGCGCATTTCTGACAAACCGATTCGCACCAAAGAACCGGTAGTTGATCCGGATGTGGTTGTGGTTTTGGATGATACACTTTTGGAGAGTCAAAAGGTGACGGAAGGCTTGGACAAGAATGAAGCACTGATTATTAATTCTACTAAACATCCGCACGAAATCAGAGATATTATCCGTTTTGAAGGAAAAATTCACGCCGTCGACGCTAATGGAATTTCTATGGCGATTGTCGGGCAACCCAGGCCGAACACAGTAATCTTGGGGAAAATCATCAAAGTGACGGAAATCGTGAAATTGGCAAGCATCTTGGAAGAATTCCGCAAAATTTTTGAAGATAAGATCGGCAAAGAGAATTGTGAAAAAAATATCCTGGCGATTGAGAAGGCGTACGACGCAATATAAATCAGAACCACTGATTAGCACCTGATTATCCTGATTTCACTGATTTTTATTCACGTAAAATCACGTGCCCTCAGTGCTAATCAGTGGTTCAGACGAATTTTATGGAAAAAGGCGCAATCATCAAACATAATATCAAAAAATCTCCCCGGACTGGTTCTTGGCGGTATATGAAGCCGGAAGTGGACAAGGACAAATGTATCGGTTGTACGACTTGTGTGCCGTTTTGTCCCGATGCCTGCATTGAGATGAAAAAACATAAAGACGATAAGAAGGATAAAGCGGATATTGATTATGAATTTTGCAAAGGCTGTGGTGTTTGCGCGCAAGTTTGCCCAGTGAAAGCGATAACTATGAAAAAGAACTAGTTTATGACAAATAATAACAACAAGGTGAATTCCGAAGGAAGAGAGGGTGCCCTGGGGCAAAAATTAGCATTGACCGGGGGATATGCCGCGGCTTATGCTCTCAGACAAATTGAGCCGGATGTGATGCCGGTTTATCCAATCACCCCACAGACGCCAATCATCGAAACGTATGCTAAATTTGTGGCGGACGGCGAGGTGGAGACGGAAATGATTGAGGTGGAATCAGAGCACAGCGCAATGAGCGCGGCCATCGGCGCATCAGCCGCCGGAGCACGCACCGTGACCGCTACAAGCTCACAGGGCTTGGCGTACATGCACGAAATGCTCTATGTGGCTTCCGGGATGCGTTTGCCGATTCTGATGGTTGTGGCGGCGCGTGCGCTCTCAGCTCCGCTTAGCATCCACGGTGATCACAGCGACGTGATGGGTTCTCGTGATTCGGGTTGGGTGCAGATTTTTTGCGAGAATCCGCAAGAAGTCTATGATAAAACAATTATTGGGATGAAATTGGCGGAAGCGTGTGGACTGCCGGTGATGGTGATTATGGATGGCTTCAATACTTCACACTCTGTGGAAAATTTAGAAATATTGGACGCCCAAATTGTCAAAAAATTTATTGGGGAATATCAGCCGGAACATTCACTGCTCGACATTGAAAATCCAGTAACTTATGGACCGGTGGCACTGCAAGAGTCCTATTTTGAATTCAAAATTGATCAAGAAGAGGCGATGGAGAAAGTGGCGGAAGAATATCTAAAGATCACCAAAGAGTATGAAAAAATTAGCGGAAGAAAATATACTTTGTTTGAAGAATACCAAACAGAAGATGCGAAAAAAGTTTTAGTATTGATCGGTTCAGTCGCCGGCACAGCCAAAGATGCGATTGATGAATTGCGCAAGAAAGGGGAGGAAGTTGGACTTTTGAAGGTTGAATTGTTTCGTCCGTTTCCGTTTTCGGAAATTGCAATTGCGTTAAAAAACGCCAAAGAAATAATTGTAATGGATCGCGCGCAATCAATTGGTTCGCATCCACCGCTCTATTCAGAAATTTCAGTCAGTTTGCGAGACAATAGCGACGCAAAAATTTCCAGTATAGTTTATGGCTTAGGCGGACGGGATGTATTCAAAAAACAGATTGAGAAAATTTTGGAGGGGAAATTTAAGGAGAAATATTTGACCTAGTAATAGCCTCTTCTCTCTCCGGGAGAGGATGTCACGTACTCGTGACAGGTGAGGGTTCTTGCCAATACAGAAAAAACAATCAATTAAATTAAGCTTTTGTGTTTCTGAGGGCACCCTCATCCGGCCTTTGGCCACCTTCTCCCGGAGGGAGAAGAGAATTTAAATAAAAAATCGCGATATATTTAGCAGAACTAATAGAAAATAGATGAACAAAAATTTAGCAAAAAACCTAGCCCCCGGTCATAGCGCTTGCGCGGGGTGTGCGTTTCCTTCAATTGTCAGGACGATTTTGGGCGAGGCGACTACGCCGGTAGTGATTTCCAATGCAACAGGATGTCTTGAGGTGACTTCGACTATCTATCCCTACACCGCCTGGAACGTACCATATATCCACAGCGCATTTGAAAACGCGGCGGCGACGATTTCTGGTGTGGAAAGAGCTTATCAGTTTATGCGAAAAAAAAGCAGGATCAAAAAGAAAATTAAGTTTGTTGCCTTTGGCGGAGACGGGGGAACCTACGACATTGGACTGCAAGCATTGTCCGGTGCACTTGAGCGCGGGCACAATTTTCTCTACGTTGTCTATGATAATGGGGGGTATATGAACACGGGCAATCAAAGATCGTCCGCGACGCCTTATGGCGCGGGAACAGAAACGACACCAGTCGGAAAAGAATCTTTTGGCAAAGTCGAGATGCGCAAAAATTTGATGGGCATTGTGGCGGCGCATAATATCTCCTATGCCGCACAAGCCAATATTGCAAACATTGCGGACCTCAAAATGAAAGCCAAAAAAGCCTTAGCAGTCGATGGGCCAAGCTTTCTCACAGTCTTTTCACCGTGCACGAATAATTGGAAATTTCCCACCTCGCAATATGTGGCGATTGCCAAATTGGCGACAGAAACAAATTTTTGGCCGCTCTATGAAATTTCCGCCCAAGGCGGATCCGCCTTGGGCGGAGAAAGCAGAAAGTATACGCTAAATTATGAACCAAAAACCCTAAAACCAGTGAGCGAATTTTTGAAAACCCAAGGCCGATTCAAACATCTTTTCTCGGAAAAAAATAAACCGGTTCTGGCGCGGATGCAAAAAATCGTGAATGAAGAATTTGCAAGACTTGCGAGTCTCAGTGAACTTTAAATTAGTATGAAGCGCATTTCTAATAAATCTACCAAATCTTTTTCTGATTTTGTTTACGCCAAAACTAAATTAATTCCACGCGGAAAAGTGGCAACTTATGGTCAGATTGCTCAGGCAATCGGAAGGCCCAATGCCTCGCGGGCGGTAGGCAACGCACTCAATTGCAATCCCTACGCACCGGTCGTTCCATGCCATCGTGTGGTGCGCTCTGACGGCCGAATCGGCGGTTTTGCGCAAGGGGCGAAGGTCAAGGCTGGACTTTTGGCCAAAGAAGGAGTAAAAGTAAGAGACGGGGAAGTGGTTGATTTTAAGGAGAAATTGTTTGATTTTAGAAGTTGAATTTTTTCTTTCGTGTCATTCCCGCGAAGGCGGTAATCCAGGTTCCACCAGCTATAATCTCTGAAAAATCGAGCTGCAAGTCGGATTAGTTTTCTACTTCAGTAAACCTTGAATTTTAGTAATTTGCTTTCTCTTTATTTTAAAACTTGAGGTGTCTGGATTCCCGCCTCCGCGGGAATGACACTAAATTATTTATGCAACTCGAAAAACTAAAAAAAATCCTCACTGACAATGGCGAGCTGAAATTTCGCTTGAGCCAGATCCAAAAAGCCATCTATCAGGATGGCGTTTCTGATTTTTCAGAAATCTCAACGATTTCCAAAAATTTACGCGAGACACTAGAGAAAGAAATGAAAATTTTATCCTTCGAGGTGGAAAAAGTTTTAGTATCAAAAGATAAGAGTTCTTTGAAAGCTCTTTTGAAATTAGCTGACGGAAACAAAATCGAATCTGTTTTGTTATCTCCAATGCCTGCCCGCAATGCTACGCATAGCGTTGCAGGCGGGGAAAAAAAGTGGTCGGTCTGCATTTCTTCGCAAGTTGGCTGTCCTTTGAACTGTAGTTTTTGTGCAACAGGAAAAGGCGGACTGCAAAGAAATCTGACGGCGGAAGAAATCACGGATCAGGTTTTGTTTTGGAGACAGTACATCAGAAAACAGGGAACAGGGAACAGTGAACAAGAAAAAAATGCACCTCACCCCTCTGATTCTGTCACCTGGCAGAATCAGAATCTCCTTATCAAGGAGAGGGGGCAGATTAGTAATATTGTTTATATGGGAATGGGGGAGCCTTTTTTGAATTGGGAGGAAGTGAAAAAAAGTTTGCGTGACCTCGTGGATAAAAATTTATTTGCATTTGGTTCGCGCAGCATTTCCGTTTCAACAGCTGGAATTCCTGAGGGGTTAAAAAACTTGGCCGAAGAATTTCCGCAAATCAATCTGGCAATTTCTCTGCATTTCGCGACCGATGAAAAAAGAAACCGGTTTATGCCGATCAATAAAAAATACAATTTAGAAGAGTTGAAAGGAGCACTCAAGGATTATTTTTCCAAAACAAATCGGCAGATATTTTTTGAGTATGTACTGCTTTCCGGCATCAACGACAGTGAAGAAGATGCCTACGCGCTTTCGACCTATCTCAAATCAATCGGTCATCGTCAACTTTTGCATGTAAACCTAATCGCTTATAATGAAACCGGAGAAGAATTTAAAGCATCATCTGGCAATAAAACACACCTTTTCAAAGACTTTTTAGAAAAAGGTGGAATGAGTGTAACAATCAGAAAAAGTCTGGGGCAAGAAGTGGCAGGGGCATGTGGGCAATTAGCTGGCAATAAACTCAAAATATTTTAGTGTAGGAAGAATATTCGGCGCTAGATTTTCTTTTTCTAGATCGGAAAGTGGAATCCATTTACACTCTCGGATGTCAGCGCCTGGTGTGATCTCGCCGCGGCGTTTGGCAAGATAGTGAACCAGAATAACATCAACAAGCCCATCCGTTGTTTCTTTTGTCGTGTGAATAAGAAAAGGTTTTTCATCCAGAATTTCGATTTTGATTCCTAGCTCTTCCTTGGCTCGCCTTTGCGCAGTTTCCTTAAGAGCTTCTCCTTCTTTAGTCTTTCCTCCACAAAACTTCCAAAAATTATCGTCTCCTTGCAAATCAAGAAGAACTTTATTATCTTCCACAATAACTGGACCAGACGCGATGATGATTTTTGAGTCCATAGTATTAAGTTAAAAATAGAAATTTATACTCCAGTGATTTTTTTCATTTACAATCTTCCCGGCAAACGCCTTTTTCTTTTTCGATCGGTTGACAAATTCCGTCTCCGCATTTTCCTTGTGTCGGCGTAGTCGGGGATATTGGCGTTTGGGATGTTGCTGTTGGAGGCATTGGTTTTTTGGTGTCGGTGGGTGCAGGGTTGGCAGGGGGCGTACTTGGAGTTGAGCCGTTTGTTAGATCTTGTTTTATGACAGAACTGGAAAGAAAGTCAGCTACGTAGAAAACATTGTTTTTAAAATCGAAAAACGTGTTGGCGATTTCTCCTAAGTCATCAATCGTCCATTCTTTTTTCGCAGTACCATCAGAATATTCAAAGATTTTCAAACTCATTTTGTTTTTACTATTTTTATCGGCAAGCAAGTCTTTCAAATAGACTGAACCGGTGGTAGTATTAATGGCTTCAACTTTTTGTCCGCGAGAAAAACTGCCGCTTTTTTCCAGAGTAGTCAGATTAAAAATGGTCCTGCCGAGGTATAGCTCGTTCTTTTGCGGATTAACCGTCAAGGTTTTCTCTCTTTTTTCAGTCTCTACTTCCATCACTTCCTTTTTTAGCTGAAAAGTGTTTCCGTCAAAAGCGAGTAGTTTTTTTTCATTGAATAGGTGGACAAAAAGGGAGCCATCTTTTTCACTGACTGCGATACTGATCTGGCCCGGTCCTCTATTGGCCGCTTTGGATTTATTGAAGCCGTAGTTTTCAAGGTTGATCGTGCCTAGAGTTTGGCTATTTTTTCCGTCAGCAATTCCAACTAATCCTAATTCGGGCCAGATCGCATAAATTCGATCCCTGGACTTGTCCAAGGTCATACTAGCAATGGAATCAGTTCTGGGCTTGAGTGTTGGGTTGAAGTTAATTTTGCTGGTCACCTTGTTAGAATTTGTATCAACAATATCAATCAGTGCACCGTAATGGCTCAAAACATAGAGTCTTTGTTCATCTCCACTTAGTGCCATATCTGTCGGCCACATTCCCAGTGCCATTTCGCCGTGCCAATTATTATTCCAAATCGAGGCATTTTTCGAAAGCTGATTTTCATTTTCAATTATGGTGAAAGTTTTGGTCGATTGGTCATATTTGAAAATTGTGCTTCCGCCCAAGCGATTTCGGACATAAAGATTACCATTCGAATCAGCAATTACTTGATCGGCAGAATCGCCGACATTGATTTCCTTGACTAGACAACTATTTTTTTCACAAAAATTGGTACTCTCCAGCTTGTTCAGATCAAAAACCGAAAGAGAGCCATCTCCTGTATTGGTCGCGTAGAGTTTATTCGTTTTAGAATCGATGGTGAAAAAATTGGCATCGGGACCGTGAACAATCTCGCCAACCTTTTTTCCAGCAGAATCACTTATTTCAATGACCCCATAGGCGCCGTTCAGATTTTGCGTCCAGTCTGTCGGGAAGCCGGTTGTTCCGTCAGAAAAAGATCGATAGCCGGTTTCCAAAAAGGAATAGCTACCGGCTTTTTTCGGTTTGTCCTTGTCTTGTGGCGCAAGGCTAGTGCAAGTGTCGAAGGAGATTTCCGTCGCTTTTTTATTTATCGTATCGATTGCATAACATTTACTCCGGCCAAAATCAAAGGAATAGAGTTTTTGGTCATTGAATATCAAGAAGCCTCCAAAAACACCGATGTCAAATGTGTCAATCAATTCATCTTTATTCAGATCAATGACACCTATGGAAGTTGTTTTTGAGCCAACAACATAGAGTTTTCGATTTTTTTCATCGATTACTGGGTTAAAAAGCTTTAAGATATTTCCAAATTCTTTTCCTGCAGAAAGTTTGTGAAAGTTAATCACTCCTGTCGCGGATAGCTCGTCTTTAGTTTGGGGCAGTTGCTTTTCAGAAATGCGTTTTGTGAAAAATAGATAACTGCCGATACTTAATGCGATGATAATTACTATGGCGCTAATATTTTTTTTCATTTTTTTCTGCAAATCATGTTGCTTAGTGTATGTATTTTACCATATAACTATCTTTTAAGCGATAACCAAGTTTGCGATAATATTCCCTCGCGCCGATGCCGGAAATGATGGCGATTTTTTTGAGGCCGAATTCCTGCCGGGCAATTTTTTCCGCTTCTGCGATCAGTTTTTTCCCGAGGCCGATATGTTGCGGGGATTTACTATTTTTCTTATCGATCTCGGTCATTGTTCCGTATGTATGCACTTCGCGGATGATGGCGGAATTTTTGAGAACTTGTGGAGGTTCGACCTCCGTTATGTAGGTCGAATCTCCATTTATCCTCAGGCGTAAAAGGGCGAATATTTTTTTTCTATCACTTGTTGTATATTCCAAAAATATTTCTTTTCCATCCGAGGCGTCATAGTCGATGCGGTTTAATATCAGTTCGTCTTGTAAATTGAAATTTCCACCGACTTCTCGACAGCGAATGCATTGGCACTGAGATTTTTCGGCGATCATTTGGCGCAAATTGGAAATGATCGGTCCTGCAATGATCGATTCGGCAGGCACATCCCGCACGAGTCGCGCGATGCGGACGTAGGGCGGGATGAGATTTTTTTTGACGCGCAAGATGAATTTTTCAAACTGCTGATCATCGAGGCCTCTATAGAGGCCTCTATTCCAGATGTCATAGAGCGTGCTGTCACGCAGAACGACTGTCGGATAAATTTTGAGCATATCCGGCTGAAAATCCGGTGAAGAAAAAAGCGTTTTGAACATCTGATAATCTTTCTTCTCGTCTGATCCATAGAGTCCGGGCATAATGTGATAGTTGATTTTGAAGCCGGCGTTTTTGAGAAGCTTGGTGGCGCGGATTGTTTCGGCCACATCGTGTCCGCGATTATTTTTCGTAAGCACGTCATCAAAAATGCTTTGCACACCGAGCTCCACTCGGGTGCAACCCAGCGTGCGAAAATTTAAAATTTCTTTTTCATCGATATAATCCGGGCGAGTCTCGAGGGTCAATCCAATGATCCGTCGCTGGGCCTTTTCGTTTTTTTTCTGTTCGCGGCCTAACGTGGTAGAGACGCATCGCAATGCGTCTCTACGGGCTACATGACCATAATCATTCACCGCGCGAAAACATTCTGTGACAAACCAATTTTGATATTTTTTGGGAAAATAGGAAAACGTTCCGCCCATCACGATCAGTTCGATTTTGTCCGTCTTGTGACCGTTCAGCTCTAGCGCGCGCAGGCGTTTTTGCACTTGCGCGTAGGGATTAAATTTGACCGAGATGGCGCGCATCACCGCCGGTTCGTTTTTTAGGTAACTCTTGGGCATGGCTTTTTCGCTCGGACAATAAAGACACTTTCCCGGACAAGGGTAGGGCTTGGTGAGCACAGCGATGACCGCCACGCCAGAACGGGTGCGGATTTTTTTGCTGATCAGGATGTTTTCAAATCCCAAGTCACGCTTAATTTTTTTCTGGGCGACTAATTTTTCATAAGCCTCGCGCAGATTGGCATTGGTTGGCACGGGGATTTGTAAAATTTTGGAAACATTTTTTTTAACACGCAAAAATTCTCCCGGCGTAGTGACGGACTCTTGCATTGCCAGTTTAACAAAATTGTCGTAAGCTTTAATCATGAGACTTTTTAATTTAAAAATGTTGTCATCCTGAGCGAAGTCCTGTACTCAGGACGAAGTCGAAGGATCTGCCTACCGATACCCCAAGCTTTGCAAATATAAATTAAGCTTTGGATAGTGTTAAGAAGATCCTTCGACTCCACTTCGTTTCGCTCAGGATGACATTATTTTTTTATGCAGCAAGAAATAATAAATAAAATACTGAACGAAACCGAATCTGGCTATGATCAAATGGCAGAGAAATTTTCCCATACGCGGAAAAATTTCTGGTGCGATCTGGCTTTTATCGCTGATTATGTTGAGGACGGGGACAAAATTCTGGATTATGGCTGTGGCAATGGCCGGCTTTTGGAAATTCTGAAAGACAAAAAAATAGAGTATGTCGGCGTGGATGTTTCCCAAAAACTGATTGATCTAGCAAAGGTAAAATATCCCGAGCACAAGGCGTCCTTTTCTAAGATTTCAAGTCTTGCCAGTCTAGCATTTCCCGACAATTATTTCAATAGGATTATTTCCGTGGCGGTTTTTCATCATTTTCCCGAAAAATATGCCAGAGAGATGGCTAGGGAACTGTTCCGCATTACAAAACCGGGCGGAACAATTGTCATCACAGCTTGGAACCTTTGGCAGAAAAAAAGACGGAAAAATATTTTTAATTTTTCCTCTCTCTTGGGAAAAATTTTTCAAATCGGAGCGTATCGCGGGTTTGGTTTTGGCGATATCTTGGTGCCGTTTCAAGATAATGAGGGTGGCGTTTTCAAGCGCTACCATCGGGTGTATACTAAAAGTAGCCTCGTAGAGATTTTTCAATCTGCTGGATTTGAAATTGAAAAATGTTTTTTGGCCAGCGGTAAAAATATTGTTTTGATTGCGAGAAAAAAATGAGTAAACTATTATCATGAAACTAAACCTAGAAATCAACAATACCGACAAGAGTCCGGTGAAAAAAACTTTTGTCAAAAAAGTTATCACGGAAACGCTTGCGAAGAGCGGTTATGTTGAGTTGGCTAAAAAAAGCCTAAGCTTGAGCCTCGCTTGGGTATCGGAAAAGGAAATTCGGCGGCTCAACAAGCTTTATCGCAAAAAAGATCGCACGACAGATGTGTTATCCTTTTGTGAATTTGAAGAAGCATCTGAATTGAAAAAAGCGACTGAGCAGGAGCTATTTCTCGGCGAATTGATTTTGTGTTATAATTATATCAAACAATCCGCAAGTGAATGTACCTCGGAAAATGATTTGCAAAAAGAACTGGCAAGAATCATTGCGCATGGCGTTTTGCATTTGCTCGGATTCTCGCATGGCAAAACAATGTTTGCTATTCAGGATGCTATTTATGATGAAGCTTTAAACTGAACACTAATCTCTTATAAAATAAAAATGAACCGGATCAATCAATTTGTGAAAAGCATGTCTTGTGCGATGCGAGGGCTGGGGTATATTTTGCGCAACGAAAAAAATTTTCAAAATGAGCTGGTAATATCAATCATGGTGATTATTGCCATGGTCTATTTCCATGTCACCCGGATGGAAACAGTCGCCCTAGTTTTGGTGATTGTGGGTGTTTTGATCATGGAACTTTTGAACACGGTCGTGGAGCGAGTAGTGGATATTTTGAAACCTCGGGTCCATCCTTATGCGCGACTCATCAAAGATATGATGGCGGCGGTGGTGCTTATTTCAGCCATTTTTGCGGTAGTTATCGGTCTGATCATTTTCCTGCCATATATTTCCGCTCGCCTGAGTTTCTGACTTAGGCTTCGCCACGCCATAGTCACGCAGTAGCGGGACGAAGGCGGGTTGTCGAATGTTGCCAGATGTAATATAATTTAAAAATGCAAGTTAAAAAATAAAAAGCAAAGCATGGCTAAAAAAGAGATTATTGTCGGATTGGATATTGGGTCTTCATTTGTGCGAACTGTCATTGCCCAAATTATCCCTTCCGAAGAAAATTTGCGAGTGATCGGTGTGGGAATCGCGCCGGCTTTTGGCGTGAGACGCGGAATTATTGTCGACTTAGAAGAGGTTATCAAATCGATCAATGAGTCCATCGCTCTAGCCGAAAGGACAGCTGGGGTGGAAGTGAAATATGTGATTTCCGGTGTCGGTGGCAACCATATTTCTTCCCAATATTCCAAAGGCGTAATCGCCGTCGGTCGGGCAGACGGTGAGGTTGTGTCAGATGATATTTCTCGCGTGATCAATGCAGCGCAAGCGATTTCGATTCCCGCCAATAAAGAGATTATTCATATTATTCCGCGAAGCTATTCCTTGGACGATCAAAAAAGTATCCGCGATCCATTAGGGATGAGCGGGGTGCGCCTGGAAGTTGATGCGATGATTATTGAAGGTTCGACGCCGCATATCAAAAATTTGAATAAATGCATCGAAGAAGCTGGAGTGCTGGCAGAAAGCTTTGTGCTTTCCCCTTTGGCTGCGGCCAAGGCAGTGCTTTCCAAAAGACAAAAAGAGCTAGGCGTGGTGTTGGTCGATATCGGTGGCGGATCAACCTCAGTGGCCGTTTTTGAAGAGAATGATCTCTTGCGTGTTTCCGTTATTCCGATCGGAGGCAATCACATCACCAATGACATCGCGATCGGCCTGCGTACTTCCATCGATGTGGCAGAGAAGATAAAATTGGAATTTGGCAATGCAAGTCCGCGAGAAATCAGTAAGAAAGAAAATATCGATTTGTCGCAGATGGATTCTAGCGAAGAGGGAATTGTTTCCCGCCACCACGTGGCAGAGATAATCGAAGCGCGGCTAGAAGAGATTTTCACGATGGTGAATAAAGAATTGAAATTGATCGGTAAGGAGCGGCTGCTTCCAGCCGGGGCGGTCATCACTGGCGGCACAGCAAAGCTGCCGGGTTGTGTGGATTTGGCAAAGAATATTTTGGCACTTCCGTCTCAGACTGGTTTTCCTGTTCCACTTGGCGGTTTGGTGGATAAGATTGACGATCCGGCTTTCGCGACAGCGGTCGGATTGCTTTTGTGGGGGCAAGAAGAGGAGCAAGGGCAGAAAAGAGGCGGGAATGGATTTGGAAACAAGATGGTCGGTGGCGTCATCTCGGAAATGGGCGGAAAAATGGAAGGAATGAAGAAGTGGTTTGGGAAATTTTTGCCTTAAAATAGGCCTTAAAAAGAGTTTTAGGTGTTTTTAATTCTTGGTTTGACATTCATTGCGCTATTATGCTAGATTTAATTAACGAAAAGAGGGCTAAATGCCGATGCCGATTGGCAGTAGATAAAACCAAAATAAAAATAAAATTTTCAGAATAGATTTTCCCAAAATCTCTGTTTTTGTTTATTTAAATTTTCTATACATCTATAAAAATATATGGCAGAAATAAAACCACCGGTAGAAACTTTTGCGCGCATCAAGGTGATTGGTGTCGGCGGATCAGGAGGACATGGAATCAGTCGCATGATTGAAACGAAAATCAAAGGTGTGGAATTTGTGGCGATCAATACGGATGCGCAAGATTTGCATCACAATAAAGCGGCCGAAAAAGTGCATATCGGAAAAAATTTGACCAAGGGCTTGGGTGCTGGAATGAATCCGGATATTGGACGCCAAGCAGCGGAAGAAAATCGCGATGAAATCCAGGAAGTCCTGAAGGGGACAGATATGGTTTTTGTCACGTGCGGACTGGGTGGCGGAACTGGAACAGGCGCCGCACCGATCGTAGCCGAATCTGCCAAAGAGCTAGGCGCATTGACTGTGGCGGTGGTCACGAAACCTTTCAGTTTTGAAGGCGCGCAAAGACGGGCGATTGCCGAAGAAGGTCTGGCCAATTTGCGCGAGCGCGTGGACACATTGATTACGATTCCTAATGATAAGCTCTTGCAAATCATCGACAAAAAAACGACTCTGATCAATTCTTTCAAGATTGTAGATGATGTGCTGCGCCAAGGCGTTCAGGGAATTTCCGATCTGATTACTAAACCAGGAATCGTGAATGTTGACTTTGCCGACGTGCGAGCGATTATGAGTAATAGCGGATCGGCTCTCATGGGAATCGGAATCGGAACAGGCGAGAACCGCGCGGCGGAAGCTGCCAAAGCCGCCATCAATAGTCCGCTTTTGGAACTTTCAATCGATGGAGCAAAGGGCGTGCTGTTTAATGTTTCTGGCTCTTCTGATCTTACTATGCTTGAAATTAATGAAGCGGCGAATATCATCACCGAAGCGATCGACCCGAATGCGAAAGTGATTTTTGGCGCCGTGGTTGATGAGACACTCAAAAAGGGCGAGGTGCAAATCACAGTTGTAGCGACAGGGTTTGATGAGGATCGAATAAATGAATCGCGGATGTCTCCGATGGAACGTTTGACAAGGAATAAACCGGTGATTGAACCGGAGATTGAAGTTGGCGAACCAGAAGAAGATCTGAGCCGTACTTTTGCCGTCAGAGAGGAACCGAAAATGATCATCGAAGAAAAAGTGCCACCAAAGATCCAAAGAACAACTAATTCCTTTATGCAAAAAGACAAAGTTTTGACTGACGAGGATGACGATGATGAGTTGGAAATTCCAGCTTTCATCCGCAGAAAGATGGGGAAATAGGCTGATTTTTATAAAACTTATAATTCAGGCCTCTCCGGCCTGAATTTTTTTGCCAAAGCGGATAAATTGTAATATGATTTAAAAGTCATTCGGAGATCGTCTAACGGCTCGCCTTCGTTCCGAGAGTACTCGGAACTACGGTGGCACGCCGCCAAAGGCTATGGCCGACGGAGCGCGGAGCGAGTTACGCCAATAGGGACTTAGGTTTATTGATTAGTTTGAGTTATAAAATATAATATTCGGAGATCGTCTAACGGTAGGACAACAGACTCTGACTCTGTTAATTGGGGTTCGAATCCCTATCTCCGAACACTTTAGTTTTTTTCGGCGCGAAAGCGCCTGTTTTAGTTTTGAATGAAGCCTTTCCTTCTGCCATTTAGCAATCTTGAGTAATTGCATGCTTGGTGGTATTATGAAAATAATTAAAGGTATAAAACCCCAGAGTTTTTCCTGGACCCTATTCGTGGCAAACTGCGGAGAATTTGCTCAAAATTAGCTCGTCCGTCGGAGCTTTAGCGTAGGTGGATTAAAAATTCAGGAACTAATTCAGTAATAAAAAATTAAAATAAATAAATGAAAAAAACATACAAACTCATTATCTCGCTTCTTGTCCCACAGTTGGCGGGAGGAATTGGGAGCATTTTTACTGTCGGTTCGGTGAAAGGTTGGTATCCGGTACTGGTGAAACCCGCTCTCAATCCGCCGAATTGGGTGTTTGGTCCGGTCTGGACGACGCTTTTTCTCTTGATGGGCTACGCACTCTATATTATTTGGACAGATGAGAGTGAAAAAAGCAAACGCTTGGCCTACTGGGCTTTTGGGATTCAAATGGTTTTGAATGCACTTTGGTCGATTATCTTTTTTGGCCTGCACAGTCCGGGCGGCGCGCTTTTCGAGATGATTTTCCTTTGGCTGGCCATTCTTGTCACTATCATTACTTTTGCTAAAATTTCTCGCCTGTCAGCCTGGCTTCTTCTGCCATATATTCTCTGGGTGAGTTTCGCCGGCTATTTAAATTATTCAATTTGGATTCTAAATTAAGATGCCAAAACAAAAAAGAAAAATAGTTATTGTCAATGATAAGATGCAGCGGGGTTATGCATATGAGTTGAGTGAGTCGACAGGCAGGAATTTTGATCCAGCATTCAAACCGGAACTGACTCCGAAAGAGATGCTGGCGCTGGGAGTTTTTGGTGGAAAATATATGACTGATTGCCGAAAAGAATTTCCGGCTGATTGGTTTGAAAAAGCCAAACTCAATTCCGAATTTAACGATCCAAAACTTAATTTCTTTGGCATCAATGCTTCACAACCCCTTTCAGTCTGGAAAAAGAAAGGTTGGATCTGGGCAGATGATCCACGGGGCTGGTTTCAATGGTACTGTCGATATTATCTGGGTCGCCGGTGCGAAGACGATGCGAGGCAAATCAAAAGATGGAAAGCTATCATTCGGCATATCGCGCAGATAAAAAAGAATTGTCCTTCGACGAGGCTCAGGACAAGCCGGAAGGGAGACTTGAATTGCCGAGCCCGTCAAAGACAAGCGGTTCTGCATTGGGCGTATGATTCCAGAAAAATGTAGCGCGAATTTATTTTTTGTGGTATAATATAGCCAGTCGATAAACAAAAAAATAAATGAAATATTTACGCGGAAAGGGGGTGTTCACATGAACAAACTAAACGCTATCGATTGGATCGCTGTCATTCTTTTGGCTGTCGGAGGACTCAACTGGGGATTGGTAGGAATTTTTAATTTTGATTTGGTGGCCGCAATTTTTGGAGATATGTCAGCCCTTTCCAGAATTGTCTATGCTGTTGTTGGAATCTGCGCTATCTATGTTTTGGCAATTTCCCCCAAACTCGGAAAAAGCTAAGCCTAAAAATCAAGAAAACAGTCCTTTTTATCTGGGACTGTTTTTGATTTTCCTTCAGTAATCACCCAATTGTCCAAAATCCCGACGTATGATAAGCTAAAATCGTTTAAGGAATAGAATGTAAATCGTATTGATACAATTATGGAAATAAAAATTGCCACGCATGCTGGGTTTTGTTTTGGGGTTCGCCGGGCGGTGGAGCTGGCGGAAAAAGCGCTGGAGAGCGGACGAAAAGTCTATTGCATGGGGTCGCTCATCCATAATCAACAAGTGATTGAAAAGCTGGAGCAAAAAGGATTAGTGACTGTGCGGGAGCTCGCGGAAATTCCGGCGGGTAGTCTGTTTCTCATTCGCAGTCACGGAATTGATCCAAGAATTGTGGAAAAAATTGTGGCACAAGGCGGTGAGATTTTGGACGCGACTTGTCCGTTCGTCAGGCGGGCACAGTTGGTGGCGAAAAAATTTCACGAGGAAAATTACGACGTTGTCATCTGTGGCGATCCCCAGCATGCCGAAGTGATTGGCATCAATGCGTGGGCGAGTGATTCAGCGAAAATAATTCACGATGCTGATGACGTGAAAAATCTGGAATTCGGTGGCAAGGTCGGTGTGCTCAGCCAGACGACGCAAAAAAAAGAGTTGTTAGATAATGTTATCAAGGGATTGGCAGAAAAAGTCAAGAACCTGGTTGTGGAAAATACCATTTGTCTGGATAGCTCAACTAAACAAGCGGAAGTTTCCGAATTGGCGAAGGTTGTGGATCTAATGATTGTGATTGGGGGAAAAAATTCGAGTAATACTGGAAAATTGGTCCAGTTAAGCGAAGCACAAAAAACTCCGACGCATCACATTGAAACCGCTTTGGAGTTACAATTAGAATGGTTCAAAGATGTACAAATAGTCGGCATCGCCGCTGGCGCTTCGACCGCGCAATTTTTGATCGATGAGGTGGTGGACAAAATTAATAATCTGTGCTAGATTTAAGTTTAATCTTTTGGCGTATTTCCATACCCCGTGTCATCCCCGCGAAGGCGGGGATCCAGGCACCTCAGGTTTTAAGAAAAAGAAAAACAGAATTTACTGGTTGGTAACAAGAAGTTAATGGATTTATAGTTCGATTGTTGTAATTTATAACTAGTGGAACCTGGATTCCCGCCTTCGCGGGAATGACACATCAATTAAATGAAAAAAGAAATCACTTATCCGATCCGGATCAATAAATACCTGGCCTATAACAATTTTTGCACCCGTCGGGCGGCGGATGAAATTATAAAATCCGGCCGGGTGAAAATCAACGGCCTGGTGGCTGCACTTGGGGCGAAAGTCAATGAGACAGATGAGGTGACGATCGACAAAGACATCCGCCGGAACAGAAAGCTGGTCTATTTGGCGTACAACAAACCGCAAGGTATTGTGACACACAGTCCGCAAAAAGGGGAGCGGAGCATCGAAGATATTTTCAATTATTCACAGAAAGTTTTTCCCGTGGGTCGGCTCGACAAAGATTCGCACGGTCTTATTTTGCTTACGAACGATGGACGTGTGACTGACCGATTACTTAATCCCGATCACTATCATGAAAAAGAATATTTGGTCAAAGTAGATCGCACCATCAGCCCTGGGTTTATCAAAAATATGTCAGAGGGCGTGGTGCTGGATGATGGATATAAAACCAGAAGTTGCGAAGTAAAAAAAGTGAATGAGTTGGCTTTTTCTATCGTACTTACTGAAGGTAAGAAAAGACAGATTCGCAGGATGTGTGAAAGATTGGAACGCAAGGTGACCGAACTCAAACGTACGCGGATCATGAACATTAAATTGGGTAGTCTAAAAACGCGTGAGTATCGAGAAATTGAAGGACCGGAGCAACTAGAACTTTTGAAAAGCATAGGCATTGATAAGCCAGAAATCTAACCTTATTTTGACTCTTGCGGATTGGTGGATATTTTTTTGACAGAATAACGGATAAATAATATAATATAGGCGAAAGTAAGAGAGTTCTGCCGGTGCTATTTTTAGCCTAGCGGACAACAGCGATGGTGGGGGTCGATCTTCCGAAGCCCTCTTACGAACAATTTAATAAGCATTAATCTAGAAATACGAAAATGACTACAATTCAAGTGACTGACAAAGAGTTTGTTGAGTATGTTGTGAAGCAGATTGTGAACAAGCCTGACGACGTGAAAGTCGAAAGGAAGATTGATGAAATGGGCGTGCTAATTACGCTAGATGTCAATCCTGAAGATATGGGGATGATCATCGGACGTGAAGGTGCGACAGCCAAAGCTCTTCGAACTTTGCTTCGCGTGATCGGAGCAAGAAACAACGCGCGAGTTAATCTCAAGATTAACGAACCGGAAGGCTCAGAGCGAAAACCACGAGAAGACCGCGAGCCGAGAGAAGAAGTGAGAAAAAGCATCGACGACGTTGTTGGTGATATTGTCTAATTTAGCTCAACTTTAGCAAAATTAAAAAGGCTGGCGAAAGTTAGCCTTTTTTGTTGTTGACAAATAAGTCAAAATGTGCTAAGATTATAAATCGTACTTTGACAATTTTTTGATTTGAATTGTCCGGTAAAAATGCTTATTTCCGCCACAGTCTGTGGCTATATTTTTTTCAACTCATTCACTCAAAAAGGAGAAGTTGTATGAAAAAATTAATTTGCGTATTATCCTTGGCAATGGCTATGTTTTGCTCTTCTGATGTTTTTGCGAAGAGCGAAATTGTTAGTAGTTTTTATTTCGGTAACAAAGTCCAGGACATTGCTGTTGATGGGAGTGGTATGATTTATGCCACGACTACCAATGCAGATCCGGCTTGGAATGGAGATTTTTTTAAACTCCAATTTATCGGAGACCAGCTCCAAAAAGTTTCCTCATTGCGAGGGAATGGTTATCAGGCCTGGGATGCTTTTTCCAAAATGACAGTCTTGAATGGCTACGGCTTTGTGCTTACGAGCTATTATAGTTCACCTGGAGCGGTTGTGAATTTAAGCTCGATGACCGCGCTATTTAACGGTATTGATTGGCAATTAAAAAATGCTAAAAGCATTGCCAATGATGGTATTGGTATTTTCATCGGTGGTGGAAGTGAAACGGTGTCACCGTATCTTCGCACCTATCTGCCCTTACCCTCGTCGGGAGAATTGAGCTTTATGGGCTCACGAAGTTTGGATGCAACTCCCGAGAGATCCTTTTCTCAAATGGATAAAAAGTATCTTTTCCTGGCAATGAGTACCGCAGGAATTGGCATTTGGGATACGACAAATACAGGAGAACCCTACAAGTTAGGCCAGTCGCGGAAGGAGTTTTATTCCGCTGATGGGTATATTACTTTTTCCAAGGCCATTGATATGGTCGCGGAAGGCCAGTATGTTTATGCGCTGGCCGGAGATGCTACTGGTTGGCGGGGAGTTCTAGCGATTATCAACTTGACAGATCCGTCATATGTGCAGACCTGGTTTAGCTTGGCCAAACAGGCGAGCGCGATGGATCTTGAATGCGGGTTGCTATTTATGAAAAAAAGCGGTAGCAGAATATACATCGCGACAAAAACAAAGATTCTAGTTGTTGATGTTTCGATTGTCACGGCTCCGCGACTGGTCGAAACGATCGCCATCATCGCAAATGCGATGGAGGTGGTAGGGGATAAATTGTTGGTCGCCGATGGCTATCATGTCAAAGTGGTAAAATTAATAGACCCGATAGCTGGAGACGTCAACGCCGACAACAAAGTTGATTTGTCGGACGCCATTTTGTCCCTGCAAGTTACGGCAGGGAAAAGCGTTTCCGTAGACGTCAGTGGCGACGTCAACGGCGACAAAAAAATCGGCATTGCAGAGGTCGTTCACGCCCTGCAGAAAACTGCAGGGCTAAGATAAGTTTCAAAAAAAGGCCTTCGGGGAAGAATTTTCCCCAGAGGCCTTTTTAGTTTTTTTAGGTATAATGTGTATTATAGCAAACAAAATTCAAGGCTGACGAAAGTTAGCCTTTTTTGATTTATTTTGCTATGATTAGATTATTATGCAATTTCATATTGTTACAATTTTTTCGTCTATTTTCGACTCCTATCTCAAAGAGTCAATTATTGGTCGTGCCCAAAAAAGTGGGGCGATCGAAGTTACCGCGCATAATTTGCGGGATCACACGACCGATAAGCATGGAAAAGTTGATGATACGCCTTATGGCGGAGGAGCAGGGATGGTGCTACAAGTTCAGCCGATTTATGCTTGCGTGGAAGCTGTGAAAAAGCTGATTGCAAAAAGCAGGGAAGAAAACCCGCCCAAGGCGGGTCCGCCTAGGGCGGAAACCAGAACAATTTTATTTTCTGCCAAAGGCAAAAAATATACCCAACGGACGGCGGAGCGACTCTCAAAATATGCCAATCTAATTTTGATCTGCGGGCGCTATGAGGGTGTGGACGAGCGGGTGGCAGAGCAAATTGCCGATGAAGAGATTTCGATCGGTGATTATGTTCTTACAGGTGGGGAGCTTCCGGCTATGGTACTTGTGGATTCGGTGACGCGGCTCTTGCCGGGAGTTTTAGGAAACGCGGAAAGTGCGAAGCATGAATCGCATAAAGAAAAAAACTATAAAGAGCATCCACAATACAGCAAGCCGGAAAATTTTAATGGCTGGCAAGTGCCAGAAGTGCTACTCAGCGGAAATCATAATGAGATAAAAAAATGGCGGGAAAAACAATAAACAAAAATTTATTATTTGTCGTTCTGACACTGCTCACTTTTGGTTTGGCGATGATCGCATCGGCGGGCATCGCTTATTCGCATAGTCGGTTTGGCGATTCCTACTATTTTTTCAAGCATCAATTATTCTATGGAGTTTTGCCGGGACTCCTAGTTCTCTATGCAGTGCAAAAAATCAACTATAATTTTTGGAAAAAAATTGCCTTTCCCTTGTTTATCTTAAGCATTTTTCTGCTTATTCTCGTTTTCGTGCCAGGTGTCGGTTCTCGGGTCTACGGAGCCAGTCGTTGGTTGCAACTCGGTCCGTTTTCTTTCCAGCCTTCAGAAATGTTGAAATTGTCGATTATTATTTATCTGGCGGCCTGGCTGGAAAGCCGGGCGGAAAAAGTGAAGGATTTCTATGAGGGACTTTTGCCGTTTCTAGCAGTGGTAGCGGTGGTTAGTTTTCTTTTGGAAAAACAGCCAGATATGGGAACGCTTGGCGTGATTATTTTTATTGCCATGTCGATTTTTTTCATTTCTGGCGCGAGGCTGTCTCATATGGCACTAATAGCAATTTCCGGTTTTGCCGCCTTGGGACTGCTCATCAAATTTGAGTCCTATCGGATGGATCGGTTCTTAGTATTTCTCCATCCTGAACTTGATCCGCGCGGGATCGGCTATCAGATCAATCAGGCGCTTCTGGCGATTGGTTCGGGTGGAATTTTTGGCGTGGGTCTGGGCCATAGCATGCAAAAATTTAATTATCTGCCGGAACCGGTTGGTGATTCGATCTTTGCGATTATCGGTGAGGAATTGGGCTTGATCGGCGTGGTTGTTATAGTTATTTTATTTTTAGCGTTGGCGATGATCGGTTTTCGCATAGCACAAAATGCCCCAGATCGCTTTTCGCAATTAGCTGCCGTCGGCATCACTTCCTGGATTGTTTTTCAGGCCTTCATCAACATCTCCGCCATTTCCGGCCTCATCCCGCTCACCGGCATTCCATTGCCCTTCATTAGCTATGGTGGAACGTCGCTCGTTTTTCTGATGGCAGGAATCGGCGTGCTTTTGAATATTTCCAAGCAAATTGGTAATAATTAATTTTTTATCAAATACGAAATTTATGCGTATCGTACTTACCGGAGGGGGGACTGGCGGACATCTGACTCCGCTCATAGCGGTGGCCAAGAAAATCAGAGAAATTGTGCCGGAGGTGGAATTCTATTTCATCGGTCCGAAGGGCAAGTTGGAAGATGAAATTATGGGGCGGGAAAATATCCCGATCCGCAATATCCAGGCGGGAAAATTGCGCCGTTATTTTTCTTTCCAGAATGTGACCGATTTTTTTAAGATTCCTTTTGGAATATTAAAATCAATGTGGCTTTTGTTGGTTTTGATGCCGGACGCGATTTTTTCCAAAGGCGGCTATGCTTCTTTTCCGGTCGTCGTCGTCGGTTGGCTTTATCGTATCCCGATTATGATCCACGAGTCAGATTCCAATCCGGGATTGGCCAACTCAATGTTGGGAAAATTTTCCGATCGCGTGGCGGTGTCTTATCCGGAAGCGGAAAAATATTTTCCGGCGGCGCAAGTGGTGCTTACGGGTAACCCTTTGAGTGAAAAAATTACGCAGGGCGATGTTAATCGCGCCAGACAAACGTTCAATCTCACAGAGTCAAAAAAAGTCATCTTTGTCACGGGCGGATCACAAGGGGCGAAAAGTATCAATGATAAAATTTTGCGGATCTTGCCTCAACTTTTGCACAAATATCAAATTATTCATCAAACAGGAGAACATGATTTTGAAAATGTTGTTCATATGGCGGGAGAACTTGGTTTTAAGGCGGGGCGCGAAGGTTATTATCCGATCGCCTTTATCAAGGAAAATATTGAAGACGTTCTTGCAGTGGCGGATCTGGTAATTTCTCGTGGTAGTGCAACGACTATTTCCGAGATTGCTGCCAACAAAAAACCAGCCATTCTCATTCCCCTGGAAACATCTGCGAGCGATCATCAACGGATGAACGCCTATTCTTTGGCGCGAATCGGTGGATGTATCGTGATGGAAGAAAGTAATATGGGCGAGCATATGCTCTTAGAAAAAATCGACGAGTTGATGGAGAATGAAGCATTGCGCGAGAAACTGGCTGAGAATATTGCGACATTCTATCATCCTGATGCGACAGAAAAAATTGCACAGGGGATCCTGGGAATGATCAAAGAATAATTTTTTTAGTTTTAAACATATGGCAATCGATCTGGAAAAAATCAAAAAAGTTTATGTGATTGGCATCAAAGGTTCTGGCGTGGTGGGTGTTGCGGAAATACTAAAGGCCGGGGGAATTGAGGTAATAGGCTCTGATACGGCGGAAAAGTTTTTCACCGATGCGGTGCTTCAGAAAAATCAGATCCAGTATTTCGAAAAATTTTCGGCGGACAATATTCCAGCCGATATTGATTTGGTAATTCATTCCAGCGCCTATAACGAAAATAATAATGTGGAGGTTCAGGAAATAATCAAAAGAAAATTACCAATAATCAGTTATCCGGAAATATTAGCGCAACTTTTTAATGGGCGCTATGGGATTGCGATTTGTGGGACGCATGGAAAAACCACTACTTCAGCCTGGCTCGCCAATACATTGAAAGAATTGGGTGCGGAGCCTGGAGCGGCAATTGGCAGTTGCGTGACGAATTGGGCAGGAAACGCACTTACTGGAACAGGGGAGATTTTCGTATTGGAAGCGGATGAGTATCAGAATAAATTAGCGCGCTACAATCCCAACAGCGTAATTTTGACCAGTTGTGATTACGATCACCCGGATTTTTTCCCGGATTTTGAGGCGTATAAAAAAGTCTTTAAGGATTTTGTAGCAAGAATTCCCAAAACTGGTTTTTTGGTCGTTTGCGGTGATGCAACCTCTACTCTAGAAGTTGCCAAGGAAGCGACCTGTGCAGTTTTGACCTATGGTTTTTCTGCCGATTGTGATTATCAGATAATTAATTTAGAATTAAAAAGAGAAGTCTCGATGCTTCCGAGTCAGATATTTGAGGTATTGCGTGGAGAAGAAAATTTGGGAAAATTTGAAATACAATTATTTGGAAAACATAATGTGCTAAATGCGCTGGCCGTAATTGCGGTTTGCCACAAGCTTAATTTTAGCGCGGAGAAAATCCAAGAGGCGCTCAAAACTTTTCGTGGGACGGCGCGCAGATTCGAATTTATCGGTGAACGCAACGGTGCAACGCTCATTGATGACTATGGTCATCATCCGGATGAAATTCGGGCGACACTCCAAGCGGCGCGCGAACTATATCCGGAGAAAAATATTTGGGCAATTTTTCATCCCCACACCTTCACGCGCACCAAAGCCTTGCTTTCGGAGTTTTCCCAAAGCTTTTCTGATGCAGATCATGTGATTATTCTCGATATCTATGGCAGTGCTCGTGAAGCGCAAGGTGGCGTGCATTCAAAAGATCTGGTGGATCTGGTCAATAAATATGATCGTGGCAAAGCGGAGCATATTGCGACGATTGATGAGGTGGTGGAATTTCTTAAAGATAAAATCGGCACGGACGATGTGGTGATTGCTATCGGTGCGGGGAATGGTTGGGAGGTGGTTAGTAAATTGTCTGAACCATGATTTGCAGGATTAAAGGATTGGCTTGATTTTTTCGAAGGAGGAACTATGTGAAATAATGAGAAGCTATTTTTCTAATAAAATTTTAAGTTGATAAAATTTATTTTATAATTCTACACAGTATGGATATAAAAGAACCAAAACAAAAACCTCAGGAACAAATAAGTCAAGAGTTTACTCCTGAGAAATATACACAAGACGAATTAAATCGCATGCTGGATGATTTGCGTGGTAGGGAAAAGCAAATTATGCCAGTGATAGAAGAAATGCGTCTGCAGGTTGAGACACTTAATAAGCAGAAGCGTGAAACAGAAAAACAACAACAACGGCTTATAATAGAATGGAGTTATGTGAAAGATTCAGTGGCTAAATCCAGAGAGTCCCATACTTTAAATACTAGCCAGCTGGAAGAGCAACTTTCTCAACTGCGAGCAAAACAAGCAGAGGATATTTTGGCGATCGAGAATAAAATACAGCAAACAAGGATTAGAACAGAGGAGCGCTTGGGCAAAAAAGAAGAGCTTCAGTCGATGAAAATTTCTCGTCTCAAATTTTGGAAAAGAAAAAAAGAAAAAGCTCAACGCGATGAATCTTTGACTGAGTTTAAAAAATTTTCAGAAGAAGATTCTAAATTACTGCAGTCCTATGAAAATAAATTAAGCGAGATAAAATTAGCACACAAAACTCAAGAAGAGCCGCTTATCACAACAATAGCTCAAGAACGAGAATTGGGTATCACAGAGGAACAAAAAGAAAATAGTTTTAAACAAAAATGTGCAGAACTTTCTCAAACGTCTTCTGAGTTATCTGTGAAGATTGGGGAAATAAGTAATGAATGTAATAAATTGAAGCCTCAATTGAGAGTCGTCACAGACAAAATTCGGATTCTAGAGAAAGAGCAGGCATATCGAGATAAGCCCAAAAAAAAGTATGAAGCGATTCCGCCAGCCCCCGAGGATAAAGATGAAGCGAGGCGCCTTATTCAAGAGTTACAAAATATGGGGCGAAATGATATTTTGGATTATATTAAGATGAATAGATGGGAGGACGCTTATCAGGAGCGTGTAGTAGGAAGAATATCAGAAATAGAAAAAAATCATAATCAATATGATGATTATTGTGAAGAGTTGCGACGTAATATCTGGTCTAATTTCAGTCAAGGTTATTTGCATGAATTATTTAGGGTGCAAACTTTTTTAAATGGCTATTTTTCCGATAGTAGCGAATCCACTGTTAATCCTAAGACGCGACAGTTAAGAGAAATGATTAATAAGCGGGTAGACTGGTTGAGAATTGTTTTTGAACGTGCTGAAGTAGGTATAAAAACAATGGAAATATTCGAGGTGCCATCAAAAGAATTCATAACAGCACTTCCCAGTAGAATGATTTATATGATAGACCTTTCGATTACCAAAATCCCAGAAGCAAAAAAACAAGTTTTAAGCAAATACGATAATGGCAACTTTCTTAATTTTGTCGTCCAATTAGATTGTGCTGGCATAAGTATTTCCACGAGACATGATGAAATAAATACAGAGCCAAAACCAAATCTTTTAAACCCCAGTGATTGGATGCGTAATTACTGACATATTGAAGCAACATGCGAAAAACAGAATTTGCCAATGGCGAATATTATCATATCTACAATCGCGGAGTGGATAAGCGGGAGGTGTTCTTGAGTGATGGAGATTATACTCGGTTTATTGTGGGTATGAATGAATTTAATCGTATTGAAGCGATTGGAAGTTTGTATGAAAAAAATTATCGAGAAAAGTTAGTGGCAATTCAAGGGGCTAAGTCCCCTATAGGGGACTTAGCCCCTAATGCCGTTAACAATCCCGAAATCAAAAAATTAGTAGAAATAATTTATTACTGTCTTAATCCAAACCATTACCATTTTGTTTTGAGGCAGCTACAAAAAAACGGAATAAGTAAATTCATGTTGAAAATTAGCTCTGGGTATACAGCATATTTCAATAAAAAACACGCCCGTTCCGGTTCTCTTTTTCAAGGACCATTCAAATCCATCCATATCGATTCTAATGAATATCTTTTGCATCTCTCGGTTTATGTAAACGCTAATCATGCGATTCATAACTATCCTGAAAAAGACTGGCCATGTTCTAGTTATTTAGACTATACTGGAAAGAGGGATGGGAAACTCTGCGTGAAAGAAACAATCCTCGGTCAGTTTGATAATGATCCATTGGAATATGAAAAGTTTATGCAAAATAACATCGATTATTTCAGGGAGAAAAAAGAATTAGAAAAATATATTTTGGAATAGTTTTAAAATAAAATGCCAAAACACGCATCCGCCTTGGGCGGAAAAAACAAAAAACAAATTTATAATCTTTCGCCGGAAGAAATCTTGAAAAAGTTTGGTTCAAGTCTAGAAGGCTTGAGTGTAGATGAAGCGAAACAGAAGCTCCAAGAATTTGGTGAAAATAAGTTGATTAAAAAGCAGAACTGGAAATGGTTGAAATTAATTTTCGCCCAGTTTGATGATGCGCTGGTTTGGATCCTTCTGGTTGCATCTGGGTTGGCTTTGGCGTTCTCAGAATATCGCGACGCAACGATTATCGGCATCATTGTTTTGCTTAACGCGACGGTCGGATTTTTTCAGGAATTCAAGGCCGATCGCGTCCTGGAGAGCATCAAAAAATTAACAGCCAGTTATGCGCTGGTGTTTCGAGATGGAGAGAAAAAACAACTCGACACGAAATTGGTCGTGCCCGGTGATGTCATTTTCATCGCTGCCGGAGACAGTATCGCAGCAGACGGATATCTTTTAGAAAGCTATGATCTTAAGGTTAATAGTTTTATCTTCACCGGCGAATCAAAACCAAAAAGGAAGGAAGCAAAAATCATCAAAGAAACCGGCATCGCTTTTACAGATATTGATAATATGGTGTTTATGGGAGAAACAGTGGCGACCGGTGAAGCGCGTTTTGTGGTGACGGGGACGGGGATGGATACGGAATTAGGTCGGATTGCTCATTTGACGCAAGAGGTGGCATCTGACGCGACGCCACTCCAGAAACAAATGCGCACGCTCGGCCGGGATGTGACGGTCCTCTCGGTTTTTATCGGCATTGTTGTGCTCATTGCGGGTCAATATTTCAAGATGTCGCTCTATCAAAATTTTCTGTTTGCTTTAGCGCTGTCCGTTTCGGTCGTGCCGGAAGGTCTTCCTGCTGCTATCTCTGTCGCCTTGTCTTTTGGGATGAAGCGGCTTATCAATGAGAATGTCCTGGCGAAAAAATTGAATGCCGTGGAGACACTAGGTTCCGTTTCGCTCATTTGTACAGATAAGACCGGTACGATTACCCGCAACGAATTGTCTGTGACAAAAATTGTGATTAATGGTGAAGTTTTGGAGGTCGATGGTACTGGCTATGAACCGGTGGGAAATTTTTATCGTAACGAAGCAAAAATAAATCCGAAAGAGGTGGCGAATTTGGAGCTGCTTTTTCGTGTCGGTTCGTTGTGCAATGACGCCAGTCTGACGACGGACAAGAAAAATTATAAAATAATCGGTGATCCGACGGAGGGGGCGATCATTGTGGCGGGGCAAAAATATAACAAGGCTAAAAAATTCTATGAGCGTGGAGAGAAAAAAATTACAGAAAATCCTTTTTCCTCAGAGCGGATGCGGATGAGTGTGATTTACCGCAACGCTAAAACGATTTCTTTCGTCAAGGGTTCGCCAGACGTAATGATCGACCTTTGTAATTTCACCAAGGTTGGTGAGCGGATCTTGCCCTTTAACGCTGAGGAAAAAAATAAAGCTAAGGCGTTATACGACCAGATGTCCAAGGATGCTCTGCGCGTCCTAGCTTTTGCCTATCGCGAGCTGGATGGATTTTCGCAAGATAAATATCTTGTCGAAGCGGAAAAAGGCCTAGTCTGGGTCGGGATGATGGCAATGATTGATCCGCCACGTGCCAATGTTGGCAAGGCGATTGCGGAGTGTCGAGATTTGGGGATTGATGTTGTTATGATTACTGGTGATTATGAAATAACCGCACGCGCAATTGCGGAAAATGTCGGTCTGATAAAACCGGAGCCTGGCTCCGATCCCAAGGGAGCTAGCCTGGTCATTAATGGCAAGCAGCTTGACGAGCTTTCTGATAAAATATTATATCAAAGAATCAAAAATGGCGCCTGTGTTTTTGCGCGGATCGCGCCGGAACAAAAATTGCGGATTGCGACCGTGCTCAAAAAAAATGGCGAAGTGATTGCGATGACAGGGGACGGCGTGAATGATGCACCGGCACTGAAAAAAGCCGATATCGGCGTGGCGATGGGCATTATCGGAACGGATGTTTCCAAAGAAGCGGCCAGCATGATCCTAATGGACGACAATTTTGCATCGATCGTGAAAGGGGTGCGGACGGGACGGACCGTTTTTCAAAATCTCAAAAAATTTGTGCACTATGTTTTCACATCGAACGCCAGTGAACTTTTCACGGTAATTTTTGGCGTGCTCTTGCAAATTCCCTCGCCAATTTCAGCCGTGCAGATTTTAGCAATTGATTTAGGGACAGATATTTTTCCTTCTTTTGCGCTCGGTCTTGAGCCGGAAGAGCCTGGTGCTTCAAAGACAAACTTGAACTCTAGAAATAGTGTGATGAGTTTTGGCGGATTTCGCCGGATAATTTACCTTGGGCTGATTATGGCAACGGGTGCGGTGGTGGCATTTCTTTGGTCGATGCTTCGCGGTGGCTGGCATTTTGGTCAGAGCTTTTCCGTTGATAGTATACTTTATCTCAAATCAACTACAGCCGCTTATGCCGTCCTTTCAATGACGCAGATGGCCAATCTTTTGCAGGCGCGCAGTGAAACGCTTTCACCTTTTCGGCTGGGATTTTTCAAAAATAGGTACGCGATTGGAGCGGTTTTGATTTCGGTTGTGATATTGTTGGTGTTTATGTATTTGCCATTTTGCCAAGCATATCTGCGGATGCTTCCGATTGATTGGATAGACTGGCTGGTTGTTCTAGGTTCATTTTTGGCGGTCTTTTTTTGGGAAGAAGTGCGGAAAGAGGATGCTCAAAACGGTGGAAAATCAGCTTGAATGAAAGCTAGTTTTATGCTAGAATTATAGTATTCTAGTTTGATGTCATCCCCGCGAAGGCGGGGATCCAGGCACCTCAAGCTAAAAATAAAGAGAAAACGAATTATTAAAATTCAAGACTTTTTGAGGTAGAGAGTTTTCAGGCTCGTAGCTCAATTTTCTATGGTTTATAATTAGTGGAACCTGGATTCCCGCCTCCGTGGGAATGACACATATTTTTCAATTATGTCCAAGATAATCATCCAAAAAAACATCCCCTTAGCACCACTCACTACTTTCAAAATCGGCGGACCGGCGAAGTTTTTTGCGGAGGTGAAAAATGAAACGGAGCTTTTGGAGGCGTTGGATTTTGCTCGAGAAAATAAATTGGAAATTTTTATGTTAGGCGGTGGGAGCAATATTCTTTTTAGCGACCAGGGCTTTGATGGACTAATCATCAAGGTACAAGAAACAAGAGACCTGCCTGCGCTAAAGATTTGGCAGGCAAGCAAGAAACAAACGGGAATTAAAGTTGTAGGAGAATCAATTGAATGCTGGGCGGGGGAAAGTTTGTCGAGTGTTGTTAATTTTGCTAGGGAAAATAGTTTGACTGGAATGGAGTGGGCGATGGGAATTCCTGGGACGGTTGGCGGAGCGGTGCGGGGCAATGCCGGAGCCTTTGGCGGGGAAATGGCGGATAATTTGGAAAGTGTGCGTGCGCTAAAAATCTCCGATAATCGTAGTAAGGTTGAGGAATACAAAAGAGCGGATTGTGATTATGCCTATCGCACTAGCCTTTTTAAGAAAAATCCAAACCTGGTGGTCCTATCAGTCAAGTTAAAATTAGAAAAAGGGGACAAAAAAACAATCACAGAGAGGATGAAGGAAATCGCAAAAAAACGCATCGAGCATCAGCCAAAAGGTTTCAGCTCGGGCAGTTTTTTCCAAAATCCAGTCGTAGATAATCCAGAAGTTTTGCAAGAATTTGAAAAAGAAACTGGAGCAAAAGCGCCAAATGGAAAAATTCCGGCTGGCTGGTTGATCGAAGAGGCTGGATTTAAGGGGAAGAAAATCGGTGGAGTGATGGTGAGTGAAAAACATGCCAATTTTTTCATCAATGACGGAACAGCTACAGCGGAAGACGTGATCATTCTGGCTGGAATCATCAAGCAAAAATTACGAGAAGGTTATGATACGCAAATCAAAGAAGAGATAATGTATGTTGGTTTTTAGTCCTAAGAAAGTTAATTAATCGGTTTTTTAGAGAATATGTCAGTTTCTCTTCAATACTGATCAAAACATATGGTAGTGAAAAAACCGCAAAGTATGAGATTTATGTTTAAGGGCCTGGACTCGAACAAAAAAGCCCAGGAGTATATTGAAAAAAGATTACAAAAAGTGAACAGAATTATCAAGAATGTTTTGGAGTTTGAGGTGGAAATATCTCTGGACAAAAAAGGCAAGTATCGTGTCGAGCTGATGGTGAAAACTCCCTACGCGCTCTATCGGGCGGAAGAAATTTCGGAGAGTATTGAAGGTTCAGCCGACATCGCTTGCGAGGAGTTGACATTGCAAATTGTCAAAGATAAAAGTAAAATGGTTGATCTCAAGAGACGTGGAGCGAGATCGCTTAAGAAAAAAATTGTGATTGACGGAGACGCACGGTTCAAAAAATAGGTTTGACAAAAATAACCATTTCTTGCTAGAGTGAAAGCGTAAATATTTTAAACACATGCAAAAGGCCAAACGCACAATTTCCCAAGGTTTTCCGGTTCCGGCAAGGGCAGGCTCTTTTTGTGTGTTTGGAATCGGGGATTAGACGAAACTATTGCAAACACTCAAAAACAGCTTGCCTTCCGCGAGCTGTTTTTTTGTTCTTTGGATGAGGTCATTGTTTTTACTTTATTATTTCAACGAAAATGAAAGGAAAAAGCTATGGACTATGAAATTGAAAAACTCAACCGAGTGCAGGCAGGGGAGGCAACCAGTCTTTTGGGAAAAAATGGAATCGAAATAACTGTTGATAGAATTTTGTCCTCGCGCTGTCTTGTTGCGACTAATGAAAATGAAGAAATCATTGCTTTTGCCCAAGTAGCTGGTCAAGACAGGGCCGATGTGTTTTATTTCATTAAGCTCAGTAAAAAGAAAAAGACAGAAATTAAGGCCAGTTTTTTCTCGGTAATTTTCAGCAAAAAGACCTGGGAAAGTGAAAGTCATGTAAAAACTGGAATTGCTGAAAAACAAAGACAGTGGATGTTCCCTGGAGGATGAAATTTTTCCGAGTAAAAACAGAAAAATTATGAGAGCGGTCAACGCTCCGCTCTCATAACTAATCTTTGACAAATAGGCAAATAAAACCTATTCTTAAACTAAATAATCATAATAATTACTATCATGAAACAATCACAACTATTTTCCAAAACCAACAAAGTCGCGCCCAAAGATGAGGAAAGCATCAATGCTCAACTGCTGATCCGCGGAGGCTATGTCGACAAGCTAATGGCGGGCACCTATACCTATCTGCCGCTCGGTTGGCGCACTTGCAAAAAAATAGAAGAGATTATCCGAGAAGAAATGAACGCTGTTTCCGGCCAAGAACTTTTTATGCCTTCAATGCATCCAAAGGAGAACTGGGAAAAGACCGGGCGTTGGGATGACCTTGATGTTTTGGTGAAAGTCGGACTGGGCGAAGAAAAAAATATGGCGCTCGCGCCGACCCATGAGGAAGTTGTAGCGCCGCTCGCCAAAAAAATCATCGAGTCCTACAAAGATATGCCCAAAGCCGTCTATCATTTTCAAAACAAATTCCGCGGAGAAAAAAGAGCCAAATCAGGCATCTTGCGTTTGCGCGAATTTATCATGAAAGATCTTTATTCTTTCCATGTCGATCAAGCGGATTTGGATAAATATTATGACCGCGTTGCACAAGCCTACAAAAATATTTTTGAGCGTGCTGGCATCGGAGCGAGAACATATTTCACTTATGCCTCTGGTGGAACATTTGCCAAATATTCCCACGAATTTCAAGCCGAAACTGAAGCGGGTGAAGACACGATCTATGTTTGCGATGCTTGCCACATCGCTATCAACAAAGAAATTATTGAAGACTTGGAACACAAATGCCCGCTCTGTGGCAATGCCGATTTACGTGAAACGAAAGCGGTCGAAGTAGGCAACATCTTCAAACTGGGTACAAAATATTCCAAGCCCTTCAATCTGACCTATAAGGATCAAAATGGCGAAGAGCAACTGATTGTTATGGGTTGCTATGGAATTGGCCTGGCGCGGCTTATGGGCACAATCGTGGAGATTTTTCATGACGAAAAAGGGATTATCTGGCCAGAAGCGGTGGCACCGTTTAAAGTGCATTTGATCAGTTTGGGCAAGGACGCATCAGCGGCAGAAGAGCTCTATCAAAAACTGAACACCGAAAAAATTGAAGTGCTCTTTGATGACCGCGAGGTTTCGGCTGGAGAAAAATTCGCCGACGCGGATCTTTTAGGCTTGCCCTATCGCGTCATTATCAGCGAAAAATCCCTCACTGCCGGCGGAGTAGAACTCAAAAAACGTAATGAAACAGACAGTAAAATTGTGAAAATTGATGAGCTTTTGGGAATGGTGAAATAATCCGGGCTCATTCTAATAGGGTTTTCAAAAAGCGCTCCGATTTCTGGAGCGCTTTTTTTTGTGAATTTCTTCGCATGTCCCGTTTTCGTAGTACGGGTTCGCGAAGCGAATAACATTATTTCCTCCCAATCCCACGATATTTGATGCCGAGTTTTTTGATTTTGTTTTTGTCTAGGCAGTTCATTCCATCGACAATTGCTTTGACATTATTCTTCTTGAATTCTTTTGGATCAAGTTCTGCAAATTCTTGGTGGTTGGTGACTAAAATTATCGCGGTGCATTTTTTGAGGAAGGTTTTGAGATCGGCGACATCAGACATTGATTTGATGAAGGGGTCATAACGGATGATTTTGGCTTTTTTCTTTTTGAGTTCCAAAATGATTTTGATGGCCGGGGATTCGCGCAAATCATCTACGTTGGCTTTGTAGGACAGTCCCATCACGCCGATGGCCGTGTCTTTCATCGGGAGTTTGATTTCATTTAAAAGATCTTGCATCGATTCAACAGTATAGGCTGGCATAGAATTATTGATTTCTCTGGCGACGCGCAAGAATTTGTGGTCAAAGCCAGACGCTTTGGCTTTTTCAATCAGATAGTAAGGATCGACCGGGATGCAGTGACCGCCCACGCCACGGCCGGGGTAGTGCGCCATAAAAGCGAAGGGTTTGGTGGCGGCGCCATCAATCACGTTTTTGACGTCGATTTCCAATTTGTCAAAACTTTTCGCTAGTTCGTTGACAAAGGCAATGTTGATGTCGCGGAAAGAATTTTCCACCACTTTGCATGCTTCGGCTTCTTTGATCGAACCCATCAGTTTGATCGGTGCGTCGATGATTGATTCATAGAAATTTTTAGCGATAGCGAGTCCGGCCGGGGAAGATGCGCCCAGCACTCGTGGGATATTGGTGACGTTCCATTTCTTATCACCTGGATTGATCCGCTCCGGACAATGGCCGAGGTAGAAATCTTTGCCTTCTTTGAGTCCCGCTTCAATGAGAATTGGCGCAATCACATCATCGCAGATACCTGGGTTGATGGTTGATTCGATCATGATCAGTTGGCCGGTTTTGTGGTTTTTGACAATCATCTCTGTCGCGGAAGTGAGGGGAGTGAGGATGGGAAAAAATTTTTCATCGACGGGTGTTGGTACGCAGACCACAATAATGTCGGCCTTTTTGAGAATGGCCGGATCAGTCGTAGCAGTGATTTTTTTGAGTAGAGTTTTTCTGTCTTCAATGAATTCTTCCTTGAACGGGCTTTGACCTTTTTTGATTAAATCCACTTTCCGTTTATCGAGATCAAGTCCATAAGTCGCATAGCCCTTTTCCACACAACGCATCGCGAGCGGTAACCCGACATAACCCAGACCGATAATTGCCACAGACTCGAGCTTTTTTTTATTCGCCGAAGCTTTGGCGGAGGCGGACTTTTCGTTTGCCATATTTTTTTAAAGTTATTAGTTAATTTAGCACTAACTTATGAATAATAGCTAAAAAGGTAAATTTTAGCAAAAGAGTTGATTTTTTCTACTACTGCGCTATAATTCAAAAGTGACTAATTATGGCACAGAAGCGCCCATTTAATAATAGCTTAAAATAAAATATGACGAAAATTCTTATTGCAGAGGATGACTCAATGATCTCTGAGATTTATGAGCGTAAATTTAAGGAAATAGGTTATGAAGTTTTAACTGTTTTTTCTGGCGATCAAGTTCTGGAAATAGTTAAAAAACAAAAAGTGGATATAATACTTTTGGACTTGATGCTTCCCAGAATTGATGGTTTTGGTGTAATTAAAAGTTTGCGGGATGGAAACTATGACAAAAACATCAAAATTATTGTCTCTAGCAATTTGAGTCAAAAAGAAGAGAGGAACAAGGTGATGGCACTTGGAGCTAATGGGTTTATCACAAAGTCGCAATACACTCCGAGCGAAATGGTAGAAGAAATTAAGAGATTAACTAATATTACCGAGTAAATTTATGGAACGAACGCTTATTGTCGATGCGCCGAGAATGATTGGCCAATATGTTAAGCTGGCAGGCTGGGTCAACTCCCGGCGTGACCATGGGAAATTAATTTTTATCGATTTGCGCGACCGGAGTGGGGTGGTCCAGGTCGTGGTCATTCCTGACAAGGAAAGCGCCTACCAAAATGCGAAAGATGTCCGTATTGAATTTGTGGTAGAAATCGAAGGCTTAGTGAAAGAACGTCCTGGTGGGCAGGGGAAAGAGGATAAAATTGGGAAAATTGAAGTAGAGGCGGCGAAAATAACGATTATTTCAAAAGTAGAAGCGGAGTTGCCTTTTGATGTAGCAAAAAATGAGTTGGATGTCAATCTGAATACGCTTTTGGACAACCGTAATCTGGTCTTGCGCAACAAGAAAGTCAATGATATTTTCAAGGTCAATGCGGAACTTCTGAAATCATACTCTGAGGTGATGCGGGAAAACTCCTTTTTGGAAATTAAAACACCTAAAATTGTAGCTGCCGCCACCGAGGGAGGTGCGAATTTTTTCAAAATAAAATATTTCGATCGGGATGCGTTTTTAGCTCAAAGTCCGCAGTTCTACAAGCAAGCCGGAGTGGGCGCATTTGAACGGGTATTTGAAATTGGCACTGTCTTTCGCGCCGAACCGCATTTTACTACGCGCCACGTCAACGAATATACCGGGCTTGATGCTGAAATGGGTTTCATCGATAGTTTCTCTGATGTGATGGATGCTTTGGAAAAGGTGATGCGGCGGATGCTTTCAGATGTCTCTAAGAATTGCCAGAATGAGTTGGCGGAATATGCTGCGGGAGAACTTTTGTTTTTGGAGAAATTTCCGCGTTTGCGCCTGACTGAAGCGCTAGAGATTTTGGAAAAGGAATATGGCAAAAAGACGGAAGACGTGGATATTGATCCGGAAGGCGAGCGCTTGATCTGTGAATGGGCGAAAAAGACGCACAATAGTGATTTTGTTTTTCTCACGCATTATCCTGTCAATGTTCGACCGTTCTACTCGATGCCGAGTGCGGACGGACAATACACAGAAACTTTCGACCTGATTTTTCGCGGAGTGGAAATTGCCAGTGGCGGACAACGGATCCATATCTATGAAGAATTGAAAAAAAGCATCTTGAAACACGGCCTGGTGCCGGATGAATTTGAGTCTTATTTGGATATTTTCAAATTAGGCATGCCGGCGCATGGCGGCTGGGGTCTTGGTTCAGAGCGGATCGTACAAAAGATCCTAAATCTTGGCAGTATCAAAGAAGCGATCCTTTTTCCACGCGATGTGAAAAGAATTACGCCATAATTCAATAGTAAAATTAAAAACAAAAAAGTACGATGCCAAAACACAAAGAACATTTGGATCACAAAAAAACTAAAGCGATCAATTTCATTTCATTTTTCCTAGGCTTTTCACAGGCCGTCTTGATCTATGTGATGTCGAGTTATTTCAGAGAAGCTTCCGGCACGGAAAATGTCGGAGGCTTTTATCTTATCGCCTACGCAATCTCGCTGCTTATCCTTTTGAATCTGTATAAATTGACGAGAACATTGGGGAAAACTAGTATTTTTTTGGTAATTTTGGCCCTTAAGATTGTCAGCCTAGTTTTTTTGGCTAATTCGCAGCCGTCCGGTTGGGGCATCTTTCTTTTGATGCTCTATGTGATTTTTTCCGGTTTGGAGTGGGTCAGTCTGGACACGATTTTGGAATCTTTTTCTTGCGACAAAGAGTCGGGACGGATCCGCGGGATGCACCTCACGATTCTTAATACGGGTTTTCTATTGGGTCCGTTTATTTCGACCCGAATCTTGGAGCATTTTGATTTTTCCGGTATTTTTATTTTTCTCTTGCTTTTTAACATAGTGGTTTTTTTCTATGCACTGACCAAGCTGAGGGATACGAATGAAAAACCGCAAAGGGATATTTCCATATCCAATCTGCTGAGAAAAGTTTATCAGCGGAAAAATGTGATGGCGATCTATTATATTTCTTTTGTCTTGGAATTTTTTTACGCGCTGATGATCATCTATATGCCTCTATACCTCATCGATCTAGGTTTAGACTGGAACCAGATCGGCATTATTTTTTCCGCAATGCTTCTGCCGTTTGTTTTTTTGCAATACCCGATGGGTTTTCTAGCGGATAAAAAAACCGGTGAAAAAAAACTTTTGATTTTTGCTCTGTTCATCATGGTGATTGCTTCAGTCGTAGTTTTTCTGACTCATTCGCCGAATGTCCTCTTGTGGTCGTTGGTCCTGCTTCTGACCAGGATCGGCGCGGCGATGGTGGAAATTTTGCGCGATTCCTATTTTTATAAACGGATCGACGGGGATGATGTTGATCTGATCGGTTTTTTTCGCACAGCGATGCCGGTCGGCTATATCGTAGCCGCCAGTTTGTCTTTTGCTCTTTTGCTATTTTTACCACTTTCCGCCATTTTTATCTTGTTGGCACTGGTGGTTTTTTCCGCTTTGATCCCCGCTTATCGCTTGTCGGGGAAGCGGAAATAGGGAGGTGGCCATTTTGAAAAAAAGGTGCTAAGATAGTGAGGTTAAAAAGATTAGCGTATAATTTTGTGTACCAGGTCAAGTTAGAAAAATTTGAGGGCCCGTTGGAATTGCTTTTGGAGCTGATTGAGAAAGAAAAATTGAGCATCACCGAGCTGAACTTGGCTCGAGTGGCGGATCAATATCTGGACTATATCCGGGATAATCAAAATATCCACCTGGAGCATTTGGCGGATTTTTTGTCTGTGGCGGCTAAATTGATCCTCATCAAATCGCGCGCTCTTTTGCCGATCCTTAAATTTACTGATGAAGAGGAGGAGGAAATTGAAGATTTGGCGGAGCAGTTGGCGGAGTATAAGCGGTTCAAAGACATCTCCGCCAAAATCAAGAAACTGGCGGTGGAAAACCACGTTTGCTATTCCAAGCCGCCGTATTTGGGAATCCGGTCAGTTTTCTATCCGCCAGAAGGCATCAATGCTTATGATCTGAAAAAATATTTCCAAAAAGTGCTTTGTGAAGTCCCGATCGTTTCCGTGTTGCAAGAAGAGATTGTGGGAGAAGTCATTACCCTGGAAGAACGAATCAGTGACCTGGAAGTGGCCTTGCGCAACAAGATAGAAACCTGCTTTTCCGAACTGGTGGCTGAGGCGAAGGACAAAATTGATGTAATTATTTCCTTTTTGGCGATGCTGGAGATGGTGAAGCAACGGATCATCCGAGTAGAACAACAGGAGTTGTTTCAGGAAATTAAACTAAGCATGCAGAGCGGAACGGGTGAGTAAATTTTTAATTTTTAATTTCTAAACAATTTCCAATTCATCAATTTTATAATGCCGAATTTATTAGCTTAAATTCTAATAATCCAATCTTATGCAACCGGAAAAAATCAAATCAATCATCGAAAGTATCCTTTTTGTCAGCGGTGAACCGATGAAGCTTCTGAAGTTGGCGAAAGTTTCTGACGCGACCGAAGCGGAAGTGGAGGAGGCAATTGCAAAACTAAATGAAGATTATGCCAAGGGCCGCGGACTTTTGATTGTTAGGATCAAGGATGAACTTCAGTTGGTAACCAATCCTGAGAATGCCGAGTTTGTGGCGGAACTGGTCAAGAGTGAGATCCAAGAAAATTTGAGCCAAGCAGCCCTAGAAGTTCTTTCGATCGTCGCTTATCGCGGACCGATGACGCGAGCAGAGATAGAGGCGATCCGCGGGGTGAATTGCAGTTTTACTATACGCGCATTGCTCATCCGGGGCCTTATGGACCGGACAGAAAATATCAAAGATAATCGCCGCTATATTTACAGCGTTTCTCTGGATTTTTTGAAAAAATTGGGAATGGACAGTGTCGAGAAATTGCCGGATTGGGAAGTTTTAAATAAGAAAATTGAAGAAAATACTCAAGAAGTTCCTTCAGCGCCGGAAAAAAATAGTGCTGAGGTAGTAGAGAAGGCGGGGGAGAAAAATGATGACGAGATCGAAAAGACAGCCGAGGCTGAAAGTTAGGATTTAAAATTTTACCGTCCACCACTTACGATGTTTAATATGCTTTATACAATTTTGTTTGTCCTGATGTTGCCTAGCATTTTTTCTGGGAATTTTTCACGTGATCTAGGGCAGATGAAGGAGCGGCTTTTCGCCGGCGGTCAAAGCCAGAAAGTTTTGGGTGAGGAAGTCATAATGACAAGTAGTGATGGAGCTGCTGCGGAAAAGAATTTTGATTTGACGCAAAAGCCGGATTTTTCCTCTCTCGATCTATCCAGCTCAGGGTTGGTGCCAAAACGAAAAACCAATTGTACCGATCTGCAGGTCTGGGCCGGTTCGTCAGTGGCCATCGATGTAGACAGCGGAACAATTTTGCACTATGATAATGGTCGCAAGCAGACCCAGATCGCTTCACTTACCAAGATGATGACGGCAATCTTGACGATCGAAAATATTCCCGATCTTACTGCGGAAGTGACGATAAAAAAGGAAGGGTTGCGTGTTGACGGGACGGTGGTGGGTTGTCCGACCAGTGTGTTTTGTAATGGCAATCAAATGTATGCAGGGGAGAAGGTGCATGCTATCGATCTTTTGAAAGCGATGCTTTTGAATAGTGCCAATGACGCGGCAACATCTTTGGGGATATATATTTCAGGCACGCCAGAAAAATTCGTGGAAGAGATGAATCAAAAAGCTAAGAACATGGGACTTATCGATACGCATTTTTGCACCCCGTCGGGCTTGGAGATTGACGGTCGGGAAAATGAGTGCTATTCTTCCGCCTACGATATCGCACGGATCGCTGCTGCTTCTATGCAATATGAGTTGATCTGGGATATAATGAAAATACCAGAAGGTCAGTTCTATTCCACCGACGGAAAGTATATGCATCAGCTGAAAAATACCGATCTGCTTTTGGGCAATATTTCCAATTGCTTAGGCGGCAAAACCGGGTTTACTCCGCTGGCTGGCAAGTCGCTCCTTATGGGATCGACTGATCCAACCGGCAAGCATAAGGTGATTACCGTACTTCTGAATGACGAAAAGCGCTGGGATGATATGCGGGTACTTCTAAGTTGGGTGTATAATAACTATGAATGGAAATAAAATATTATGGAACTAGCGCAAATCCAAACTATTCCTGCTGTGCTTGATATGCTTAAGGTTTTATTCACCGGTTTTTTAGCCTTTCTGCTGGCGTTTTTTTTGACGCCGCTACTCACTCATTTCTTATATAAATACAAAATCGGAATCAGGATCAAAACTAATGGAGTGGACGGAGAAAAATTGACCTATGTTAGTGAGTTGCATAAACATAAAAACGGAACACCTAGTATGGGCGGGGTACTGGTATGGTTTTCTGTTTTAGTTTTAGTTTATGCCTCGCATTATCTTTTTCCTTTGTTTGCGGAGTGGACCGGAGTTAATTTTTTGGCACGGCTGGATTTTTTTAGCAGAAAGCAAGTCTGGCTTCCATTATTCGCTTTGATTTCGGCTGGCATTTTGGGGCTTTGCGATGATTGGGCAAGCGTGCGAGGGATCGGTAAGAATAAGGGCGGAGGTATCCGTTTTCTTTATCGATTCGGTTGGCTGATTTTGATTTCCGCTCTTGGCGCCTGGTGGTTTTATTATAAGTTGGGTTGGGATAATATCCATATTCCAGCCGTAGGCGATTTTAATATTGGTCTTTGGTACCTTCCGCTGTTTATGTTTGTCATTCTTTTTACAGCAATTTCTTCCAATGAAACTGACGGATTGGACGGACTTAATGCCGGGGTGCTTTTGATCGCTTTCAGTTCTTTCGGGCTCATTTCTTTTTTTCAAAATAAGATCGACTTGGCCGCTTTTTGCGTAGCGATTGCCGGGGCACTTCTGGCATTTCTTTGGTTCAATATCCATCCGGCCCGTTTTTTTATGGGAGACACGGGAGCGATTTCGCTTGGCGCAACGTTGGGTGTTGTGGCAATGCTGACTAATTCAACGCTAGTTTTGTTCATAATCGTGTTCATCTATCTTTTGGAATCTGGCTCGGTGGCGATCCAATTGACTTCCAAAAGATTTTTCCATCGCAAAGTCTTTTTGGCAGCGCCGATTCATCATCATTTTGAAGCCAAGGGCTGGCCGGAGACCAAAGTGACGATGCGTGTCTGGATCTTTACCGCCGTCACGGCGCTTATCGGTATAATCGTGGGAATTGTCGGGATGGGGAAATACCACTAATTACAAAAAGATAACATAGAAACACCGGAGCTTTTTTGCCGGTGTTTTTTTATTTGACAAGATTTCCAGGTGCGAGTATATTATACCTAGGGGGGAGGTAACCCGCTAAGGCGGAATTTAAAATTTAAAATTTTTAATTTTAAAAAATACGAATCAGAATAATTTCCTAAACTTATAACAATATGCAAAAAGAAGATGGGCAAATTTTGATTGGGCTTAAAAAGGCGCGAACGCATTTGGCGAAAGTGATTACGATGGTCGAGGGTGGGGAATATTGTGTTTCGATCATGCAACAGAATTTGGCTGTGATGGGACTTTTAAAATCTGCTAATGATAAGCTGTTAGCGCGCCATCTCAATAGTTGTTTTATAAATGCTATGAAAGGAACGAACGAGAAAAGAAAGCAAGAAATGATCGATGAGATTTTGCGATTGAATAAGATGTCTAAGTAAGTTTATCCCCCACCACTTTTTCGCTTTTATGATTACGTTTTTTATTTTAATAAATCACATGATATGTCAATAGCATAATTTAATAAATTACCTCTAGCTTAATCGCGGATGCGAGCGAAAAAGTGGTGGGGGATGAATATGCAAACAAAAATAATCTATATCCAAGGGATGCATTGTGTTAGTTGCGAGAAGTTGCTCGATGATGAATTGGCTGGCGTTCCGGGCGTAAAAAAGATTCGTGCCGATCGAAAAAAAGGCAGTGTGGAACTTGATTATGCAGATACCGAGCCGGATTTTTCTGAAGTTAAAAAGATAGTAGAGAAATTTGGTCATACTGCATCGGAGCGAAAAACGATCATGTCTATAGAGAAGGCTGGAAAGAGTTCTTGGCAATCTTGGCTTTGGGCCGTGGCTTTTGTTATTTTAATAATTTTTGGTTTTCAACTGTTTCAAGGTTCTAGTTTCGGGCAAAAAATCGGTGTCACTGGTTCTGGCGCTGATTTTGGAACAGCCTTTCTCATCGGACTTGTCGCTTCTGTTTCTAGTTGCTTGGTCGTAGTGGGATCGGTGGTGATTGCTTTTTCAGAAAAATATAAAGGTGATAAGCGCGGGTTTTTAGGTGGAGCCGTGAAGCCGAACTTATTTTTCCATCTTGGCCGGTTAGGCGGATTTTTTGTCCTAGGTGGACTGCTCGGTGCGATTGGCGGAGAGATAAATATCAGTGGAAATTTTGTCGCGGTCTACACTATCATTATTGCAGTGGTTTTAGCAATTTTGGGTCTTAATGTATTGGGATTATTTCCTGATATCGCCAGTCTGGGAATGCGGATGCCGAGATTTTTCAGCGCGCCCTGGAATAGGCTGAAAAAATCTCAAAATCCAGCCGCGCCTTTTCTCTTAGGAATTATGACTTTTTTTCTGCCCTGTGGTTTTACGCAAAGTATGCAGATCCTTGCCATTGCTTCGGGCAGTTTTATGCGCGGAGGGCTTGGGATGTTTCTTTTTGCACTCGGCACTGTGCCGTCCCTTCTCACTCTTGGCGTGACTACCGCTTGGAGCAAGGGTAAAAATGCGGCGATTTTTCAAAAGGTAGCTGGCATGCTAGTTGTTATTTTTGCCTTTTATACGTTCAATTCCGGCTTGGCGTTGGTTGGCGTATCGGGCAATGTGTTCGGCGATCAAAGTAATCAAAAAGAACAAATGGGAACGGCAAAAACTGATGTGGCAGAGCAAGTGGTGGAAATGCATGTGACTAACGCAGGATTCTCACCAAATACCTTACATTTGAAAAAGGGCGTGCCGGTGCGTTGGGTGATCAAAGGGGATAGTGTGACAAGCTGTACGAATAAAATTATTGTGCCTAGTCTCAAGATTTCGCAAAGTATCAGCTCTGGAGATAATGTCGTGAATTTTACTCCTCCTGATAAAGTCGGCGAAATCCCGTTTAGTTGTTGGATGGGGATGGTTCGTGGTAAATTTATAGTAGAGTAGAAATATTGTCATTCTGAGCGAAACGTAGTGGAGTCGAAGAATCTGCCTTGCGCTATCCTAAGTTTAGTCTATATCTTCAAAACTAGAGGTTTTGGTAAGTAGATCCCTGCCTACCGGCAGGCAGGCTTCGACTGCGTTCTGAGTACAGAATTTCGCTCAGGATGACAATTAGTTTATGTAGTAACCTTAGAATAAGAATCAATTAATTTAGTTAAACTTATGCCAACAAAGAAAATTATTTTTGAAATCACCGGAATGACCTGCGCCAGCTGTGCGGCGAGTAATGAACGGGTGCTGGTGAAAACGCCAGGAATCAAAAAAGCTTCGATTAATTTTGCGACCAAAAAAGCCTTGGTGGAATATGATGATAAGCTGCTTAGCGAAAGTGATGTCAAAAAGATCATCCTTTCCAATGGTTATGGAATTGGCAGTGAACGTTCGCGCAGGTATCAGATAGTTAATAAGTATGCGCAGTATAAAAATGAACTTTTTGGTAATATTAAAGTCCGGCTAGTTTTATCGGCACTTTTTTCTTTACCGATCCTTTTGGGGATGTTTTTTAAGATTAAGTCTGGTTTTTTGATTGCAGGAATTGATTTTGTGATGTGGGTGCATATTGTTTTGGCAACAATTGTGGTGTTCATTTTGGGTTGGCCGTTTCATCGCATGGCTTATCTTCAGGCTAGAAAAAAAGAAGCTAATATGGATAGTTTGATTTCAATGGGTACGCTCGTCGCCTATTTTTTCAGCCTCTGGGCGGTTTTCCACGGGCAAAAGGACTATTTTGAAACCGCGGCAATGATCATCATGTTTATCCTTTTAGGGAAATATCTGGAGGATATCAGTGTGCAAAAAACGGGTGAAGCGATGCGAAAACTTTTGGAGTTGGGTGCCAAGCGGGCACGGATATTGATTAGTGGGGAAGAAAAAGAAGTGGAGATTTCTGAGCTCAAAATTGGAGATGTGGTGGTGGTGCGACCGGGCGAAAAAATTCCACTGGACGGCTACATTGTTGAGGGACATTCATCGGTGGATGAATCGATGCTTACAGGAGAGTCATTACTGGTTGAAAAAAAAGTGGGCGATTATGTTTTTGGCGCGATGCTCAATGAAGACGGTATTCTCAAGGTGCGGGTAGCGCAGACGGGCGAAGGGACGGCGCTGGCACAGATCATTCGAACAGTTGAAGAGGCACAGAATTCCAAACCGCCCATTCAAAAATTAGCAGACAAGGTGGCGCGAGTTTTTGTGCCGACGGTACTTTTGCTTACGCTCATTACTTTTCTTGCGTGGTACTTTTTTACGGAAAAGGGCGTCCAAGCGGTCATCTATGCGGTTTCTGTTTTAGTTATTGCTTGTCCTTGTGCTCTCGGCCTGGCTACGCCGACAGCCATTATGGTGGGGGCGGGGCGCGGGGCGAAACAGGGAATTTTGTTTAAAAGCGGAGAAAGCTTTGAACGGATCAAGGATATTTCGATGGTTATTTTCGACAAAACTGGGACATTGACCAAAGGTAGGCCGGTCGTCAAAGTGATCCTTAAAAATCCGGAAGTAAAAACATCAGAGACGGATTTTTTGAGTATCGCCTATAGCTTGGCGCTAAATTCTGAGCATCCCTATTCCAAGGCGATCGTAGCTTATGCCAATAGCTTGAATCTCGCTATGGAAAAACGAAAGCTAAAAAGTACGTTGGAGTATAAAGGGCGGGGAATTTCGGGAATCGATGGAGAAAGAAAAACAGTTCTTTTGGGTAATGCAAAAATTATGGCAGAAAATGAGTTGAGCGGAAAGTGGATTTCTAAGATGGAGGCTGACCCTAAAAATCAAACAGGCGCGCTTCTTTTTGTGGCTCAAGGCGGCACTGTTCTAGGGGCATTCTTGATCGAAGATGAAATTCGCGATGAAGCGAAAAAAGTTGTCGATACGTTGAAAAAAATGCGTCTCAAGGTGGGAATAATTTCCGGTGATCGCGAAGTGGTGGCGCAGTCTGTGGCTGAGCATTTGGGAATTGAAAATGTCATTGCTGATGTATTGCCGCATGAGAAACTGGAAGCGATCAGACGGCTTCAAGTGCGGGGAGAAAAAATTGTTTTTGTCGGCGATGGGATCAATGACGCGCCAAGTCTTATCCAGGCCGATCTGGGGATTGCGATGGGTAGCGCGATGGATATCGCCAAGGAAGCTGGGCAGATCGTGATGCTGGAGAATAATCTGAAAAAAGTCGTGGAGGCGATTTTAATTTCCCGCAAAACTTTCCGTGCAATCAGGCAAAATCTTTTTTGGGCTTTTTTCTACAACATCATTGCCATACCGCTCGCGATGTTTGGCTTTCTCACGCCGGCAATCGCGGCGATAGCGATGTCTTTCAGTTCGGTTTCTGTGGTTCTCAATAGTCTGCGTGTTTCGAAGTAGGATGGTTTGATTTATTTGTGGTACAATCAGGAAGTGGTTCAAGGGGGAGTTAATTATGTCTGTAAGCTTAAAAAAATGAGAGAAGAAATTTTAAAACAGGAGAGTTCTGATGGGAAAAAGGAACTGCAAAAATCTCATGAGGATATAGAAAAGGAAAGGGAGTATGTCGTGGTAAAAACCAAAATCGGTGTCATTTTTAAGACTTATCAGAAAGGGAAGGAGCGAGTAGATTCCATGAAAGAGAATTTGGCGAGGATTATGAAACTACATGGAGTTGAAAACACGATCGGCGTAGAATTAGATCAATGCGCGAACATAAAAGATAAGAGAGAATTTATCGAACAAGTGTTTAAATTGATTAAGCCATTGGTTGATTTAACAATCAAATACCCGGAACTTAACGAGAAGGATCCTTTGGATGATTTTGAACGAATACAAATCAATGAATTGCTCGTCTGTCATATGAAGAAAAATATCGCGGAGATACATATACGGCCGAGAGAATCTTTGGGTGAAACTATTGTGAAACTTAAAAACGGGTTGGAAATATTAGCTGAGATTGTGAATAAAAATAAAGATATAGAAATGGTCAAAGGAGAATCATGGATTATTGCAAGACATCCAAAAATTATAGAGAAGTTTGGTTTTGTCATTGATGAAACTGATGGATCTGCGATAGGTAAAACTACTAGGAGTGCTCACATGACGAGAGAAGATTTTTTAAAAAAATACCTAAATCAATCTGAAAATGGTGGCGTACAAAAAAGAATCTAATGATTGGGCTGTTTGACTCACGAGCCAGCAGCGCGTTTATTTGTTGTTATAGTTGATAAATAGGTAGTGGTAATATGATTCTGCAATAGAATCTGATCAAAAGCACTCTTTTTTGGGAGTGTTTTTGTTTGCAAGGCGAAGGAAAACTAGTAAACCCTTGACACCCCCAGGGGGTGTATGTTAGACTTGGAATCACTAAGTATTAACTTTTAAAAAAATATGTCAAAAAGTAACGAGCAGTTGATCAATAATGTCATCGGTCAGCTGGAGGGAATCAAAAAGATGCTTACGGAAAAAAACCAGGATTGTTTTTCCGTGCTGATCCAGATGAAAGCGGCCAAGGCGGCGTTTGAACGTGTGATGACTGGATATACCGAACAGAGTTTAGTTGATTGCGCTGCGAAAATGAAAACCAGTGATAGGAATAAGTTGGGCAGACTTTTGAAAGAAATAATTAAAAAATAAATTACCATCGGAATTTACTCATTTAACCTCGCAATCGTATTTTCTAAAAAAATGACTCGAACGCTCTTTTTTCTTTTCAAAACTTTCCCTCAATCAACGGCATCCGGTGGAAAATTTTGAAGAAAAAAGGCATTCTCAGACAGTATTTTTTTAGAAAATACGGCTGACTCGGGTAAGTGCGTAAGCCTCAATCATTATGAAAAAAAGATATCTCATCGGAACGCTAGCTATGTTTGCATTTTTTTATCTTATTCGAGGCGCTTTTTTTGCCAAGGGAGAGGAGACATCTGAAACTAGTAACTCGATTAAAAACGTCAAGACCATTGTTGCGACGGAGTCCGATTTTCAGCCGACGCGAGATTTCTCAGGGTTTGTCAGCGGCGCAAAACAAGCTGATGTTTCGCCTAAGGCTGGCGGGTATGTGACGAAGCTCTTGAAAGAAGAGGGTGACGTGGTGCGCGCGGGAGAGGTGCTTGCTGTGCTTGATGGTAGTGAACTTGCGGCGATGGATCAGAGTGCGCTAATGACGCTTGATGCAATCAAAAAAACTGTTCGGGACACAAAAGATTTCTATGATCAAAAAGTGGATGAAGCCGAGGCGTCGCTCAAAAAAACCAAGGAAAGCTATTCCAATAGCGATGTGACAAAAAAAGACGTAAAAATTGCCGAAGAAGGATTGGATAGCGCAAAAAAAATGCGTGATTTGCAAAATTCCGGTGCGAAGGCGAATGAGGCCGCGGCTCAAGGCGGGGAATTGGTAGCGCATATTGCGGCGAAAAACGCCACTATTACCGCGCCTTTTTCCGGAGTTATCACAAGAAAATATTTTTCCGTTGGTTCTTTTGCCGCTCCGGGGACACCGCTCTATGCGATTGCTTCGCCAACTGAGTTGGAAGTAAGTGTTTCGGTTCCCAGTTCGGTGGCGGGAAATAGCTCAAAAAACATTTCCGTATCAGTTTATCCCGAAGGACAAAAAAACTTGTCATTGTCCGGCTACGTTTTTTCTACTGCGCAATCAGTCGGAACGGCGACGCAAAAATCTATCATGCGGATCCGATTTTCCGCCGCAGAAAACATTCGAGCGCTTTCGCTTGGGCAATATGCAACCGTGGCTGTGCCTGTGGGAAGTTCGCGCGCGGTTATTCTTATTCCCGAAGAAGCAATTTTGCGCGAGTATGATGATACTTTTGTGTTTAGCTTAAAAGCAGATGGAACAGTTACGAAAAATAAAATTACGCTAGGTGATTCGTTCGGCGAATTGCGCGAGGTACTTTCCGGGATTACGGCAGGCGAAAAAATCATCATAGAAGGGCAGTATTTTTTGCTGGATGGAGATGTGGTTTCAGATGAATAATGAGTACTAAGTCAGATAGGGCTACAAAACTCAGGAGTTACGCTTTTCACCTCGCAGCCGGTATTTTTCTAAAAAAATAACTCGAAGGCTCTTTTTTCTTCAAAATTTTCCCTCTATCAAAGGCAACCAATGGAAAATTTTGAAGAAAAAAGGCCTTCTCAGGCAGGATTTTTTTAGAAAAATACGGCTGACTCGAGTAAACGCTTAAATCGTGAAATTAAAATAATATGCATAATAATGACCAATCTTTTGATGATACGCACAAAGAAAAATTAGGCTTGGCGGGGAAAATTACCCGGTTGTTTTTGCAAAAAAAAGAGTTGTCCATCTTAGCTATCATTGTGATTGCGGTTTGGGGGACATTTTCTTTTATTCTCACGCCCAAGCAGTATAATCCGGAAATCGTCGCCCCGGCGTTTATCATCACGACCGATTTTCCCAATGCGGACGCGTCTGAGATTTATGAGCTGATCACCCGTCCTATGGAGGATAAAATTTCCGAGTTGACGAAGATTGACAATATTTCTTCGCAAACTTTTCCGGGTGGGCGGAGTATGGTGATGGTGAAATTTTTAGTCGGGTCTGATTTAGAGAATGCTAAAGTTGAGCTGAACCAAAAATTACAGGATAATATTGGACTGAAACCAGCGGGCGCGATGGATCCCGTCGTCCAAGCGATTGATCCGGATGATGTGCCAATTTTGGATATTGGATTATCTTCTGGTATATTATCGGAAAGTACTTTGCGGAAATTAGCTTTTGATGTTTCTGATGAACTCAAGCAGGCGAAGGGCATATCAAAAGTCGAGATTAAAGGTGGGCGGATCAATAATCTTTTTGTGGAACCGCGCGCGGGGGAACTGTCAGCAAGGAATATTTCTCTTTTTGAAATTATGGGAGCGATAACTAGTGCAAACGGTGTTTTTAGTGTCAATCCAATCGAAGGAGCAAAAAGAAATCCACTTTTGGATGTTTCTGGAAATATTCGGAATGTGGAAGATTTGAAAAATTTAGTTTTGCGTCAAGAGGGAGGTGCGATTTTGCGTTTGGGAGATATCGCGGAGATTACTTACGGTCCGGGAGAAATTACTAGTTTTGTTTCAGTGGCAAAGAAAAACGAGGCGGATGTGCCAGTGGTGCACATTGCTCTTTCTAAGCTTAAGGGAACCAATGCCACAACCGTTTCTTCTGATGTTATAGGGAAATTGGAAAAATTCAAAGGCACGATGATCTCTCAAGATGTCAAAGTTGAAGTGCTGCGCGATGAAGGCAAAACTTCGAGTGAAGAAATTAGCAAACTGACTTTCGATCTGACCAAATCGATCCTCGTTGTGGCGGTACTCCTTATGCTGTTTTTGGGTTTTCGTAACGCAATGACGGCGGCGGTTTCTATCCCCTTGGTTCTTTTGGCCGTGTTTGGTGTGGGACTTTTGGCTGGGCAAACTGTTAACCGCATTACACTGTTTGCCCTCATTCTTTCCTTAGGGCTTTTAGTCGATGACGCAATCGTGGTGATTGAAAATGTGGCGCGCTATTTTCGACTCTACCCGCAGGAGAATCGGATAAAATTAATTGTACGAGCGGTGGATGAAGTGGGTGGGGCACTGGCGCTTTCCACACTCACGATGGCGATCGCTTTCATCCCGATGGCGTTTGTGACCGGAATGATGGGACCATACATGGCGCCGATTCCGTTTTTCGTGCCGGCCGCTTTGTTTGCTTCACTTATTTTTTCTGTTTCGATCAATCCCTATCTCGCGTTGATTTTTACACCAAAAAATGATCCCAATATTAAGAGAAAAAGCTATGAGGAAGGTTTTTTCTTCCGCCAGTTTAAAAAATTGGAAGAGCGCTATACAAAATGGCTCAAATATTTTTTAGCAACGGCCGGGAGAAGGAAAAAAATAATTAGCGTGGTCGCGGTTATTTTTGTTTTTTCTCTCATCTTGCCACTCACTCCGCTTGTGCCTTTTCGGATGCTTCCGAAAGCGGACAAAAATCAAGTCTATGTTTATATCAATCTGCCCAATGGCACAGCTGTGGGTGAGACGCAAGCTGACGCTAAATCTATCGAGGAGCTGATTTTGGAAAATTCGGAAGTGCAAAATGTGGAGAGCTTTGTGGGTGAGGCGCCCGTGGTGGATTTCAATGGACTTTTCCGGGGTAGTTCTTTCCGTCTGTTTCAAAACCAAGCGACGCTCAGGGTGAATCTGACCGAAAGCAATGAGCGCAATATTAGTTCAGAAAAGCTTGCGCAGGAATTTGTTAATGTGACCAGTCCATATCTGAGCGAACATCCGAATATTAAGATGCGCATCGTCGAGGATCCGCCGGGACCGCCGGTATTGGCGACATTTTTGCTAAAAATTGAGAGTAGGGACGAAAAAAATCGTGAACAGATGGCGCGCGATTTCGAAGCAGAAATTGAAAATATCCCAGGTGTCATTGATCTCGACCTTTCTACTCCCGAGCGGACATTGGATTATACTTATCGCATCCGGACCGATAAAGCGGAGCTTTTAGGCGTCGCTCCGACTGACATCTCGACGCTTTTGCATGTGGCGCTATCTGGCTTTGCGGTCGGACAATATCATGAAGTGACGCCGGGCAACTCGCGCAAACCGGAGCAAGAATATATCATCTTGCGTTTGCCAAAAGATGATCGCAACACAGAGGAGGATCTAGCGAAAATTGAAATTCCCTCACGAAATGGTACGAGTGTGCCACTTTTGGAAATTATTGAAAAAACCGACAGTGCAACCGATCTGCCAATTTTGTCTGATGATCGCCGGCAAGCGACCTATCTTTCCGCCGAGATGAATAATCGCAGTATTGTGTATGCTGTTTTGGATTTTTTCCCCAAGCTTCTCAAATATAAATTGCCGGATGGCAATGGGAAAGTAGTAGCTTGGAATCTGCTCGGTGCGGAATATGAAAACACGCAGACGCATGAGCATTATTTTGTCAAAATCGACGGCGAGTGGAAATTGACCTTGGAAGTTTTTCGCGACTTGGGACTGGCGATGGGGGTGGCGATTTTTCTCATCTATTTTGTCTTGGCCGCCAAATCCGAATCACTCTTTGTGCCGCTTCTTTTGATGGTAAGTATTCCGCTTGGTCTCATTGGAGTTTTTCCCGGCTTTGCAATCCTTAACGCCCTCAAAGGCACCTATTTTAATGCAACGTCGATGATTGGCGTCATTGCACTTGCGGGGCTTTCCGTCAAAAATACGGTCATATATCTCGAATATCTCGAACCGCTCAAAAAGCTTGGCAAGCCAATGATTGAGGCTTTGGTTGAAACAGGTAGAATTCGTTTGCTTCCGATCACCCTGACCTCGCTTACGGCCATTTTGGGATCGCTCACAATCATAACTGATCCGGTCTGGGAAGGGCTGGCCTGGGCGCTCATCTTCGGTCTCACGGCTTCAACTTTTCTCACTTTGGTGGTTTTTCCAATCATCTATTATATGGTTGAACATAAAAAATGGGACACTTCAATGCGAGCTAAACATTTAGACTAGGAGTTATGCATTTCACCTCACAGCCGTATTGGCTAAAAAAATTACTCGAACGCTCTTTTTTCTTTTTAAAATTTCCCCTCAAGAAGCGGCAACCAATGGAAAATTTTGAAGAAAAAAGGCATTCTCAAACAGGATTTTTTAGCCAATACGGCTGACTTGGGCAAATGCGTAAGTCATTCAGAATAAAAATATGCAAAAGAAAATTTATCGTCAAGAAACCGATCGTTGGTATGTGGAAAGAATCGTTTTTTTGATTGCCGGAATTTTTGTAGTGCTTTCGGAAGTAATGTCCTTGGCCGGTCATCCTAATTTTCGCTATTTCACACTCTTGGTCGGCGCGATGCTGATTAACTTTTCCTTGACCGGTTATTGTCCATTAGCAGTTATCGTTGCGAAATTTGGGGTGCGGGGAAAATAATCAAAATTCCCCCCTGTGGATAACTCTTGTTTTTGGCTTGAAATGTGCCCCTTGTCAGGAATTTCGGTTGTGGTATAATTCTATGGCGGTACACTATATATAGTATAAAAAGAGAAAAAAGTATGAATTGTCCGTTTTGTAATAATACTGAAACCAAGGTCGTCGATTCGCGGGAAACCAATGAGGGCAAGATTACACGCCGAAGGCGCGAATGCCTGAAATGTGAAGCGCGTTTTAGTACTTACGAGGAAGTCGAACTCTTGCGCCTCTCAGTACTAAAGAGGAATGGCACACGGGTGGACTATTCCCGGCCAAAGATCGAGACAGGAGTGCGTAAGGCGCTTGAGAAACGTCCAGTCTCGGAAGAGAAGATTGCCAAATTTATCGGAGAAATTGAGTACGAAATTCGTTCAAGAGAAAAACCAGAAATCACTTCGCGCGAAATCGGCAAGCTCATTCTCAAAAAACTGCGCGAGTTGGATGAAGTGGCCTATGTGCGGTTTGCTAGTGTCTATAAATCATTTGCGAATATCGAAAGTTTTAAGCGGGAGTTGGATACATTTGATAAATAATTTTTTAGGGGGCTAATTGAAATAAAAAATAACAAAAACTGTATGGCAAAAAAAGTGAAAAAAAGCGGCAAGGGGAATGAAGTGAAGAAATCAGGCGGGCCCGCCCGCAACGCTTCGCGTAGCGATGCGGGCGGGGATATAGAAATCAAAAAAGTCATCAAGCGTAATGGCAATGTGGCGAATTTTGACCAGGCGAAAATTACTAAAGGAGTGGCGAAGGCTTTTGTGACGACCAAAGAAGGTACGGCGGATGATGCCAAGAAAGTGACGGAAAAAGTGGTGAAGCTTTTGGGGCGAAAACATAAAAAAGGTTATGTGCCGGAGATCGAAGAGATCCAGGATCTGGTGGAAAGAGTGCTGATGATTTTGGATTTTGAAGAAACTGCCAAGGCCTATATCCTTTATCGCGAACAACATCGCAAAAATCGCGAAGCGCAGGAATCATTGGATGAGGCGGTCAATCTGGTGGATAAATATATCCAAGAAATCGACTGGAAAGTGAAAGAAAACGCCAATATGGCTTATTCGCTCCAAGGTCTTAATAATTACATTTCCTCGATTGTCAGCTCGAAATATTGGATGAATCGTGTGTACACCAGAGCGATCCGTGAGGCACATGAGGGCGGAGATTTCCACATTCATGATTTGCAACTGTTGGCAGCCTATTGTTGCGGTTGGGATTTGCAAGATCTTTTGCGCCGTGGGTTTACTGGTGTGCCAGGAAAAGTGGCTTGCAAACCAGCCAAACACTTGGGTTCAATTTTGGGACAAATGGTCAATTTTACCTATACGACGCAAGGTGAAGTGGCCGGCGCGCAAGCTTTTTCCAATTTTGACACCTTGCTCGCTCCATTCGTGCGCTATGATAAATTGACTTATGCTGAGGTTAAGCAAGAAATTCAGTCTTACGTGTTTAATATGAATGTGTCGACGCGCGTGGGATTCCAAACGCCATTTTCTAATATCACGATGGACATCACTTGTCCCAAGAACTTGAAAAATGAAGCAGTGATTTTTGGCGGTTTTCCCCAGAAAGAAACTTATGGTGAATTCCAAGAAGAGATGAATCTGATCAATAAGGCATTTGCCGAAGTGATGACAGAGGGGGACGCTGCCAGCCGGATTTTCACTTTCCCCATCCCGACCTATAACATCGGCAAAGATTTTGACTGGACAGATAAGCGTTTCGATGCGATTTGGGAAATGACTGCTAAATATGGTATTCCGTACTTTGCCAACTTTGTGAACTCAGATATGGATCCTGATGATGCGCGTTCGATGTGTTGCCGGTTGCGTTTGGATAATCGGGAATTGCACAAGCGCGGTGGCGGACTGTTTGGTGCCAATCCACTGACTGGATCGATCGGCGTGGTGACAATCAATCTGCCTCGCTTGGGATATATTGCAAAAAACAAACAAGAATTTTTGGCAAAACTCAATCATCTAATGGATCTGGCGCAAGAGAGTCTTGAGACAAAACGCACGATGGTAGAAAAACTGACCGAGGGCGGACTTTATCCTTATACCAAATTCTATCTGGCACCGATCAAAATGCGCCGTGGACAATATTGGGCGAATCATTTCTCGACAATCGGTCTAGTCGGCATGAACGAAGCGCTCCTTAATCTGATTGGGAAAGATATTACGACTCCGGCTGGACAAAAAATGGCAGAAGAAATCCTGACGCATATGCGCAAAAGAATCATCGGCTATCAAAAAGAAACCGGTAATCTCTATAATCTCGAAGCAACGCCGGCCGAAGGTACTTCGTACCGCTTGGCGCGGATGGACAAGAAAAAGCATCCGGATATTATTTTTGCCAACGACCAGAAAGTTAAGGAGAAGAATGCTGAACCATATTACACCAATTCATCGCAATTGCCAGTCCAGCACACAGAAGATATTTTTGAAGCGTTGGATCTGCAGGATAAATTGCAGACGAAATATACCGGCGGAACGGTGCTGCATGGATTTTTGGGAGAGCGCATTTGGGACATCGAAACGACCAAGCAATTAGTGCGCAAGATTGCGGAAAACTATGCCCTTCCATATTTCACCCTCACGCCAACTTTCAGTATCTGCCCGGTGCATGGCTACATCAATGGTGAGCATCCATATTGTCCTAAGTGCGTCGCAGAGCAAAAAGCCGAAGTGTATTCCCGTGTTGTAGGGTACATTCGACCGGTCGAGCAATGGAACAGTGGCAAGCAAGCAGAGTTCGATGATCGCAAGGAATTTAAAGTAGAAAAGAAAAAATAATTTTTTTCAAAATAAAATAATAAATTAAAAAAACAATATGCAAAAACAAATTTGCCACGATTGTGGCCGAGAGCTGAAGATGGACGAAGAGTATATGAGTTATGTCGTAGAGAGTGGAGAGTTTTGTAAGTGTAAGAGTTGTCATGAGGCCGATCCAGTGCTACGTAATTTTCAAAGAACCGAAGTCTATTCTCGAGTAGTAGGCTATATCCGACCGGTAGCGCAATGGAACGGAGGCAAACAAGCGGAATTTGATGATCGCAAGGAATTCAAGCTGGACGGCGTTGCTTGTTGCTAAATAATAGAAAGATAGCGGGGCAATCTTGAATTTTTCGGGATTGCCCTGAATTATATTTATTTTCCTCCTCGCCCCTCGGGAGAGGATGTCACGAGCACGTGACAGGTTAGGGCAAGGGCTATAAATCAAAAACAGTCTGTGCTAATTTAGCTTTTGCCTAATATTAAGCCCTTTCCCTCATCCGGCCTTCGGCCACCTTCTCCCGGAGGGCGAAGGGGATATAAACAAAATTTTCTAACATAAATTATTAGTATGAACATCGGCGGCTATCAAAAATTAACTTTGATTGATTTTCCCGGAACCTTGGCAACCACCGTTTTTACTGTTGGCTGTAATTTTCGGTGTCCGTTTTGTCATAATCCGGAATTGGTTTTGGGCGCGGGTATCAAGACATCAGGAATGGAGAATAAAACGGAACGGGAGTTTTTCGCATTTTTGAAAAAAAGAATCGGCAAACTGGAAGGAGTTTGCATTACGGGCGGTGAGCCAACTTTGCAACCGGATTTGATCGAGTTTGTCCAAAAAGTGCGCGCATTGGGTTTTCGCATAAAACTGGACACAAACGGCGCACGACCGGATATTTTGAAAAAACTGCTAGATGAAAAACTGTTGGATTTTGTGGCGATGGATATTAAAAATCAGCTTGGACGATATGGCGAAACGGTCGGTGTGAAAGTGGACACGGAGCGGATAAAATTAAGCGTTGAGTTGATCAAAAATAGTCGTCTGCCCTATGAATTTCGTACGACGGTCGTGCCGGGTATCCATAGGGAAAAAGATTTTTTGGTGATTGCTGAGTGGCTAAAAGGCGCTATGGCCTACTATTTACAAGAATATCGCGAGGACGTGATTTTGGATAAAAATCTGAAGCAAAAGACGAAAGGCCAGAAAATCAATCTGGAAAAGATCCAAGCGCAAATTGGGGATAATTTTGAGAAGATGGGAATTAGACGCTAGCAAAGGATTGCGGACAGACCATTGCCAGCAATATCGATTTCTGCTATAATTTTGCGGAGGTTTCAGGCTCATGTCATTCCCGCGAAGGCGGGAATCTAGGCACCTCAGATTCAAAATTAAGAAAAAACGAATTATTAAAATTCAAGACTATCTGAAACGGGAAGGCACCAAGACTTGTATCTCGATTTTATAGAGTTTATAACTAGTGGAACCTGGATTCCCGCCTTCGCGGGAATGACAGATAAATATTTATGCAAAAACATCTTACTAAAATTTTAGTCTTTACGATCAATATCCTACTGATGATTATCGCAGTTTTTGTGATTAAAAATCAGGATCAGAAAAATTTGGCACTGGAGACGAGCACAGATGCAACGCTTGATCCGCTTGACGCAAAAATTCTGGATACGCAAAATGCCATTTCGGCTGACCGAGAGAATAAGTTGCGTCAACTGAACAGCACTCCGCAAGCGTTGCAAACTCAACAGGTAACGACAACAACCAACACCGCAGTGACTAAACCAAGCCCAAGCAAAAGTAGTAGTACAACAAAAAAATCGTAAAATTATGAACGAAAAAAAAGCAAAAATATTTCTAGCGATTTTTCTTTTTCTGGTTATTTTTTTGGCTACGGTCAATTTGACCTTGGCAGATGATGACGAGGAGGAAGAAGATCGTCCAACAACAAGCACCTCAACTTCAACCAGTGGCTCGACAAAAACTGAGGTAACGACTAATGTGAGTACAAAAACAATTGTCCAAAAAGACAGTGATGGTGATGGTCTCCTGGATCCCAATGACCCGCATCCGAATATTCCGGAAATGTATATCGTAACTGATAACGATGGCAATGGCATTGTGGATCAATTTGAAAAATAACCAAATGGAAAAACAGCTGGTGGTGGAAAAAAGATTCAAAGCGCTCGGGACGGATATCTATTTTCAGCTGGTTTGCAATGAGAGCTTAAAGGAAGCGGCAGAAAAAGATTTGGTGGCTCTGCGAGATTTCTATCTTTCGGCTGAGCATATTTTTAGCCGTTTTGAGGAAAATAGCGAGCTGAATCAGCTGAATAACAGTTTGGGAAAATTTTCAAAAGCCTCGTCACATTTTCTCGCTGTGGCAAAAAAAATATTACATTATCATGATTTGAGCGAAGGTCTGTTTGATCCGCGAGTGATTACGATTTTAGAACAAATTGGATATGCGAAGGATTTTGGGCAAGTGGAGAATTTGCTTTCAATCAGAGAAGAAAAGGCCATTCCCAAAATTAATGCGCACAGACTGGAGGATGATTTGGTCATTTGGGATGAAGAAATTTCTTTCAATGCGCGGATGGATTTTGCGGGAATTGCTAAGGGATATATCACAGACAATGCTGGCGAGATGCTGAAACAATTCGGGTGGAAAAATTTTCTTATTGATTCGGGCGGCGATATGCTAGCCTGGGGCAAGGATAAGAAAGGAGAGGATTGGAAAATTGATATTGAGGGAATTGCGGAAGAAAAAATATTATTGATTTTGAAAAATGAGGCCGTGGCCACATCAGGGATCGGAAAACGCAAATGGCAAAGAGGCGAAAAAAGATTCCATCATTTGGTGGATCCGCAAGCTCCGGAAAGTTTTTCTTTTGATCTGCAATCAGTGACAGTCATGGCTAGGACAGTAGTGGAGGCGGATTTTTGGGCGAAAGTATTATTTATTAAAGGCAGAGAGAATGGAAAAAAATTTGCACTCGAGCATAGTTTGAGAGCTATTTTTCTAGATTATCGTGGTAATGCTTGGGTTTCGGGAGAGATGAAAAGGAATTTTTATTTGGTATAACTGGCAAGAATAGTTTATGAAAAAACTACTCCTCATCATCGCAATAATTATTTTAGGAACGCATTTCGGCGTGGCCTTGGCGCAAGAGTCAAAGGTGGATTATGGAAATGATCCAGTTCTTGACAATGATTTGGACGGCCTGACCGATGAAGGCGAAAAGCAGATTTATAAAACTGATCCTAATCTTGCCGATTCGGATGGTGATGGAATTTTGGATGGTACGGAAGTTTTGAATGGCACTAATCCCCTGGATAATACTAGCCCGAGCGCGGTGCAAAATATAACCGTTCGGGAATCGACGCAAACGGCAGCGGAAAAATGGGCGTGGTATCTCACCAGAGCCGGCGGTCTTGTTTCTTTTTTGCTTTTATATTTAGCAATTTTTTTCGGCATCGCGATTCGTTTTCCGGGTTTGAAAAATTTTTTTCAACCAATTAATTCTTTGAATTTTCATGCCTGGATTTCTGTCCAAGCCTTGCTTTTTACCCTCATCCACGGTTTGGTGCTACTGGGCGATGAATATCTTAAATTTAGCTTCAAGGATATTTTTGTGCCGTTCGCATCAAGCTATCATCCGGAAGCAGTCACGCTGGGTGTGCTTGGGATGTATCTAATGCTTGCGCTTATTCTTACATCATTCTTTCGCAAATATCTGTCCTATCGCGTTTGGCGCGTCACGCATTTTTTGAACATCGTGCTTTATGCTTTTGCTTTTTTTCATGCTATCAACCTGGGAACTGATTTGAAGACTGGGATTGTGCGGGATATTTTTCTGGGAATGAATATTTTACTCGTCATTCTTATGGTAGTAAGTCTGCTTTTGAAGTTAAAGAATGTTTTCTTCCCAAAAACCAATGAGAATATATCTTAAGGTCAGTCCACGCTCTTCGCAAAACAGTGTGGAGAAAATCAGTGAGGGAGAATATCGCGTGCGCCTTACTGCTCCGCCGGTGGATGGTAAAGCGAATGATGCGCTGATTAAAATCTTGGCGGAACATTTTGGCGTGGCTAAAAGTTTCATCACGATTGTTGGGGGAAAGAGTACGCAGAGGAAGATGGTGGATGTCCTGGGGGTTAAGTAGTTTTTAGGTTTATTTTAATACATGGAGGGCTTCATTACGGTCTTTTTGGTTTTTTGGTTTGACAAAAACCTAAAAATGTGCTAGTATTAATAGTTGAACATTAAAAACCGAATATTGCTCCGTTATAGCTATGAAATTATTATTTTAGTCGTTTTGTGGCCATAGCGAGTAGCGAAAATCAATTGATTGTACGTTCTATATTTGAAACAAAGGAGGTTATTATGATGATTAATGAAAAGAAATGTAATGCAATCATGGATATGGAGCATCCAATTATCTGCATTAACCGCAGCGTATCGCCAAAATATCCTGATTTTGTAAAAAAACTTGCAAATCCTGAGCTTGAGTTGCAAGGACCGACAAGTTTTCTGGTAACTAAACTTAGCCTTTGGCTACATCCTATACAGGAGGGCAAGCTCAAAGCTGTTGCTTATGATGAGGAGAGGGATGATGCGGCAAGGGGCTATGATATTTATAAGTATTTGGAAAAAAATAAGATGCTCGAATCTTGCTGCAATCTTGTTGACCTTAAAGCTATTCAGGACAGAGGCATTGTTTTCTTCCGAAAATATTTTGCCAAAAAATTTGTATTTGGCTGGGGGTCGGTCGTTGTAGACAACAGGGGTTACCTTGTTCCGTATCTTTATACAGATAGTGTCCGTGTGAAGTTGGGTTGGCGCTATCTCTCTGACTACTTTGTTTTCCGCGATTTTGCCTTGTTAATGTTGAGAAATTAAGTCCTCCTCAACAAGGAATAGGAGCCAGCATAGATTTATTATGCTGGCTCTTTTTAGTGGCTTGGATAATTTCTGTTATAATATTTTCATGGACAAAGCGAAAATATTTTTGACTGTGTCGGGAAGTTTTATTGGGGGCGTTTTTGGCGCTTCTTTTTTTTATCCGAATTATATTCCTGCGATTTTTGCGCAGCTTGCTTTGCTTTCGGCGGTTATCATCTTTTTTGTCTGTTACAAAAATAAAAACGCGATTTTCATAACACTCGCGCTTTTGTTTTTTGCAGCTGGTTTTTTTGTCACGCAAATTAGGATTGATAAAATAGCAGCATTTGAAGCTGCGCCGGAGGAAGTGGATTTTTCCAGGAGGGGAATGATCGTGGCGGAGCCGAAAATAAAAGACAACCAGCAAGACCTAGTTTTTTCTTCAACTTCGCCACGCCAAAGCAATATTGCGACGGCGGGGGAGATAAATTACAACATTCTCATCCAAGAGAGCGCTTATCAGAAATATGTCTATGGTGAAGAATTGGATTTGCAATGTAAGCTTACGTTGCCAAAAAATATGGCGGACAGTGATTTTGACTACCGGGCCTATTTGGCCAGGCAAGATATTTTCTACATTTGTCAAAAACCGCAGTTGGAAAAGACTGGTCAGAATTTGGGTAATCGGTTTTATAGTGCGGTGGTTATGTTGAAAAATAAATTTAGCAAAAATATTTACGCCCTTATTCCTTCGCCGGAAGCTGCCCTTTTGGAAGGCCTCATTATCGGCGGAAGTGGTAATTTGTCCAAAGAAATCCAGGCCAATTTTTCGCGCACTGGCATGACGCATATTGTGGCGGTTTCCGGGTACAATATTACCATCGTGGCGCAATATCTGATGCTTTTGGGATTCTTTTTGGGGTTGTGGCGGCGGCAAGCGTTTTGGTTTGCGCTCATCGGTATTTGGGTTTTTATCCTTATGACTGGCTTTCCCGCCTCGGCGATCCGCGCGGGGGTGATGGGAACGCTTTTGCTCTATGCGATGAAAAATGGACGGCTGGCGAATGCGGGCAATGCGATTTTATGTTCGGCGGCAGTGATGCTTTTCTGGAATCCGCTGCTTCTGCGCTATGACGTCGGATTCCAGTTGTCGTTTCTAGCTACGATCGGTATCGTCTATTTCTATCCGTTGATGGATAAATATTTCGGTGAAAAATTAAAAAAATATCCGGCCGGCGTTCCCTTTATTGCTGAGATTTTGTTTATGTCGCTCAGTGCGCAAATTTTTGTCTTACCGATCATTCTTTTCAACTTTCAAACCCTCTCGCTCATTTCGCCCGTGACCAATATCTTAGTCCTGCCGATTTTGCCCATCACGATGCTCATCGGTTTTTTGGCGATTGCCATTAGTTTCATTTTTCAGCCACTAGCGATCCTTTTTTCTTGGCTGGCATATTTGCCACTGCGCTATGAAATTCTCGTAATCAATTATTTCGCCAATCTCAAATTTTCTGCTCTCACAGTCGGGCTCTCGTGGCAAGGAATGCTTGTTTGGTATATAATTTTAGTGGGCGTAATCTATTTCATAAAAAAAGAATCCGGTAAGGAATATTTTTCTCCCACTCAAGAGATTGTGACTAGGGGGCGAGTGCGGGATCGGCTATATAGCAGTTCAGACGAGAATTCATAGGACAAATAAAGAATTATGCCAAACCGCAAACTAATCTATTTTTCACTAAGCGCGCTTTTAGCTTTTGGTCTGATATTCTTTGGCGTGACTTCTCACGCGCAGAGTCAAAAGTTGCAAGTAGCGTTTTTGGACGTGGGGCAAGGTGACGCCATTTTGATTTCGCAGGGCGAAAAACAAATCCTCATTGATGGCGGACCGAGCGGGACGAAACTTTTGGAGAAGCTGGGAGAATATGTACCGTTTTGGGATCGCAAGATTGACGTGGTGATTGCGACGCATCCGGACGCGGATCACATCTCCGGCCTCGTTGATGTGCTCAAAAACTATTCTGTGGATCAATTGATTGAAAGTGGGGCGCAGAGTGAGTCACAAATTTTTGCGGCTCTGGAAAAAACGGCGGAGGATAAAAAAGTGGAAAAACAAAAGGCTCGGCGGGGGATGAAAATAAAATTGGATGATGATGCGCAACTGGAAATTTTTAGCCCGACTGATGGCATAATTTCTGGCCTGAAAAAAGACGATACAAATTCCGCCAGTGTCGTGGCGAAACTGACGTTTGGGGAAAATAGTTTTCTGTTTACGGGAGATTTTCCGCTAGAAATGGAAAGTCAATTGGTCGGCGCCAAATTACCGCTCAATTCCGATGTACTGAAAGTTGCTCATCACGGATCAAAATCAGCTACAAGTGAGCAATTTTTGAAGTTTGTGCATCCTAGTGAAGCCGTGATTTCGGTGGGGAAAAATAATCGTTATGGCCATCCGACGGCGGAAGTTTTGGAACGATTGAAAAACGAGAATGTTAAAATTTTGCGAACAGATGTGTCGAGTGATGTGGTTTATGATTGCGCGAGTACTAAGAACAAATGCGAGGTGGTTGTGACAAAGTAGTGCTTCTCGACATTTTTTAAAATTAAAGTTAAAATAAGAAGAGTGCAGAACTTACGTAATCACCAAAAAATTATTCTCGAAAGCGCGGTTTCCTCAATTTGGCTTTCCCTTACTGGTTTACCGGAAGCCTGGGATGCTAAAAGAAATAAACGTGCGAACAACTTTTTGGCGATTACGTAAGTTCCAGGATAAAAAATTAATTTTAAAATTCATGCAAACAAAGAAAATTTTAGGTTTATGTGGAGTGTTGCTTTTGGCAGTCATATTAGCTGGCTGTTCCAATGGGGACGGGAGCGCGGCGGACAAGGCGGCGGACCAATTGACTGGGACCGTAACTAAGCCGTTGGATATCAGTAAAAAGGCGAAGGAAGATATTGCCAAAGCGACCGACGCGGAAAATGCGCGGTTAAATAATTCATTAAACGAAGATAAAGCTATGAGTACAAATGCACCGACAGCGCCAGTGGTCAATTCGGATTTGATCAAGAAATATCCTTTCGCTACGATCAAGACGAGTTTGGGGGATATTAAAGTAAAATTTAATGGCACAGCGACACCACTCACGGTGACGAATTTTTTGCAGTTAGCTCAGGCGAATTTCTATGACAATACTAAATTTCATCGGGTGATCAAAGGGTTTATGATCCAAGCCGGTGATCCGCTCTCAAAAGATGCTGCAATGAAAAATCGCTGGGGAACAGGTGATCCAGGCTATAAATTTAAAGACGAGCTCGCAGGCACAGAAACCTATCCGCAAGGAACTTTGGCAATGGCCAACTCTGGACCAAACACCAATGGCAGTCAATTTTTTATCGTAACTGCTAGTCCTTCGGCACCGCTTACAGCAAATTATACAGTTTTTGGCTCAGTCGTCAGTGGTCTTGATGTTGCATTGAAGATTGAAAACGTCCCAACGACAACACCCGATCGACCAGTGGATGATGTGACAATCGTAAGTGTTACGCCTTCGGAAAAATAGTCTAAAAATTAATTGCAACAAGCCAAGACGCCCCAGCGGGGCGTCTCCACAGTGCGTGTATTTGCCAAATAGTAATATTGGTGATATATTACGTAGGTGAAATTAACCATTATATTTAAACTATGCCAGTAGCAAGAAAACGCCATACTAAGGCCCGCAGAGACCGAGCTCGAGTGTTCTATAAACTTAGCCCAAAAAATCTAGTAGAATGTCCTAATTGCAAGACCAAGATTGAAGCCCATATGGTTTGTAGCAATTGTGGCCAATATAAAGGCAAAGAAGTGGTCGATACGACCAAAAAGCTCGCCAGAAAAGCGAAGAAAAAATAAGTATGCGAAAAGCGCACTGCGAAAGCGCACATGCGAATTAGTTTTTTCATAAAAACAAGAATGGCAAATCGGCACTTATCCAGGTCAATAGCGATGCAATCTCTCTATGAGTGGGATTTTAAGGGTGGAGTAAAAGAGGCGATGAGTGAGATTATGCGAAAGAACATTAAGGAATTTGCGCCTGGAATGGACGATTGTACGTTCGTGGAAACCTTAGTCAATACAACGTTGGACAACCAGGATAAAATCGACCCGCTCATTGAGAAGTGTGCTCCCGAATGGCCGCTTGATCAAGTGACGCTGGTCGACCGCAACATCTTGCGCTTGGGAATTTGCGAATTACTTTTCGGCAACTACGAAGAAGTCCCGCCGAAAGTGGCGATCAACGAAGCGATTGAGCTGGCCAAATCTTTTGGTGGAGACGCTTCCGGACGGTTTGTGAATGGTGTGCTGGGAACGATTTATCGCGAACTGGGCGAGCCGATGAAAGACGACCAAACAAAAAAGAAAAAGACCATCAAGAAAGAAAGTGATAAAAAAGTTGAGGAGAAATAATTTTTAATATTAATTCTCAATTCACAATTCTCAATTTGCAATCAATTTTCAGTTAGCTAATTTTCAATAAATTTTGAAATTGGAAATTAAAAAATTGGAAATTCAATGAAAATTGAAAATTGAAAATTGAAAATTCTATTCTCGTGATCGAAGAACTAGCGAAAAAAATCGGGGTAAAATTTAACGATTTGGATCTTTTGCAACAAGCCGTTACCCATCGGTCCTATTTGAACGAGCATCGGGATTATAAACTGGAGCATAATGAGCGATTGGAATTTTTGGGTGATGCAGTTTTGGAGCTGGTTGTGACGGAATATCTCTATAATAATTATCCCAATAATCCGGAAGGGGAAATGACTAACTGGCGAGCAGCCTTGGTGAATGGCGAGATGCTCGCGACCATTTCCACGGAAATCGGCGTGGAGGAATTTTTAATGATGAGTCGTGGCGAAGCGAAAGACAAAGGACGCGCCCGGCAATATCTGCTGGCAAATGCATTTGAAGCAATCACTGGGGCGATCTATCTTGACCAGAAAACCAAAGGCTATGATGCTTGCAAAAAATTTATCCTGAAACATGTTGTGACCAAGTTGCCCAATATCATCGAAAAGAAACTATACCTTGATGCCAAAAGCCGTTTCCAAGAAGAAGCGCAAGAACGCGCTGGCGTGACGCCGTCCTATCGCGTCTTGGAAGAAACTGGTCCAGATCATGACAAGAAATTTATCGTCGGTGCCTATGTTGGGGAAGAAATGGTCGCCAAGGGTGAAGGACTTTCTAAGCAAGAGGCGCAACGCAATGCGGCTGAAAAAGCCTTGGAAGAAAAAGGCTGGTAAGAAACATTTTTCTATTTTGATTATTGATTTAAATCTCGTGAAAACGAGGTTTATTTTTTTGTGATTTTTTGCTATAATTAGGATAGTTTATAAACTGTTTTTTAGGTATAAAAAATGCAAAAACTAAAAATCTTTTTTCTCATAATTTTTTTCTACGGGGTTTTCGGATTAGTAAAAAATTCTTTTGCGGCAACTATAAATATTGCGGATTATGGTGACGGGGACTGCTCATTGGAAAACGCCCAGTCAGCCTACGATGCTGCTTCGAGTGGAGACACGATTGTTTTTCCTGCATTTACGGTGTGTACTTGGTCATCAGCGTTTACGGTCAGCAAGGCTTTGACAATTTCAGGTAACAATACGAATTTAATCTCTGACGGCGCTATGAGTAATGGCTTTTTCAACATTACCGGTTTTACCGCCAGTAGCCTTGTTCGTGTCAGTGGCTTTACTTTTCAAATGATGGATTGGACTCCTGCCACCGCTGTATATGTGCACGATATGCAGGGCGGAGTAGATGGGGGAAATATTAGAATCGACAATAATACTTTTTACTATGGGAACAAGGCCATAGTGTTTGATCATATAAAAGGCCTAATTGATCATAACTACTTTCATAATTCAATCCAAGGAGTTGTGATAAGCGCCGGTAGTAGAACCAATGCAGATGCCGCTTGGGTTTCGCTGGCAGCTGGCACTGTGGACGCAATTTTTATCGAAGACAATCATTTTGTTTCTGATGCAAATTATACTCTGGGGTATACTCAAGAACAAATCGGCACAAATAATGGTGGAAAATTAGTTGTAAGGTATAATGAGTTTGATTGTGATAATGTGCCGGATGGCCTGGAAACTTGCACGCCTTTCATGGCGCACGGAAGCGCGGATGGTGGTTGTGGTGGAGCAGGCTATTGGGAAGCCAGTTCTTGCCAGCGAAGAGGCCAATCTGTCATTGAGTTTTATAATAATATCGAACATGGAAAACGGATCGATTTTATGTTTATCTCCCGTGGTTCAGCAAATTTAGTTTATAATAACTCCATTTCAAGTATAGTAAGTAATAATCCGCGGATATATTTTTCCGAAGAAGAATATATTAGTGATAATTGGTCAATACATCGAACTGCTTGGCCAGCAGAAGATCAGGTGCATAACACTTTTGTTTGGGATAATATTTATGCCGGGCATGATTTTAATGATGGCCTGGTTGGCTCTATCGGGACATACCCGACCAACTATGACTGTACCGGCAATGGTGTTCCGATGGCTTGTTGCACGGGAAGTGGAACTGGTACTTGTGGTGATGAACTTGTCACGACATCCAACCCGTTTCTGCGCCAGGATCGCGACTATTTCCTCCACGCTCCCTGCGCAGCAGGAGACACGACTGATGGACATGGAAATGTTTGCACTCACGGTAAGGAAACATTCATTGGGCAAAATGGCGCATCAGCTAGTTATCCGACCGATGATAGTGTCTATCCTAACGCAGGTGATATGATTTTTTCGGCTACGGGCGATAACGCTTACGTTGATTACACCCCATATATTTATCCGCATCCATTACAAGGAGAAACTGATATCACTCCGCCAGTTTCACCGAGCGGATTGAGCGTAGATTAAAACTGGAGTAAGTACCTTGTTACGTAACAAGGTAAGTAACACTGGTAGCAATTTATTTTTTAATAAAATGCAAAAGCTAAAACTAAAAATGTTTTTTCTGGTAGTGCTTTTTTGCGGAATTTTTGGATTGATGGAGGATTCTCACGCGGAAGAGTTGTATATTGCTCAAAATGTATCAGGCTCCGATACTGGCGCGGATTGCGTGAATGCGCATTCGGTCTCATGGCTCAACACTTCTGGCAATTGGGGAAGTGGCACAAATAAAATCAGTGCTGGAGACACCGCGCATCTTTGCGGAACTTTTTCATCCCCAATCACAATCCAAGGATCGGGAACGTCAGAGAGTCCCATTACCATATTCTTTGAAACTGGCGCGAAAATGTCCAAAAATCATTGGTACCAAAGTGGAAGCAATGGGGATGCGGCGATTTATGGAAGTAACAAATCCTACATCACAATTGATGGCGGAACCAACGGCCTTATTGAAGCAACGGACAACGGGACGGCCAGAACTTTTCAGTACGACATAGCCGGAGTATTTTTCAATAACGGTTCGAATGTTACAGTTAAAAATTTAGCCGTTTATCCGTTGTATGAAAGAGTGGAAGGAACGGATGCCAATAATATTTGTATCGGCATCGGGTTTGATGGAATTTCTACCAACCTAACGTTACAGGACAATATTTTGAAAGACGCATCTAATGGAATGTATATTGGCTATCGCGCCGGTTCGAGTGGTGCAGAAATCAGCGGAAATGTTTGTGATGATTGCGGACACAGTTGTGTGACGGTCGGTTCGCAAAATACCAACGAAACAATGTCTGATGTGCAAATTCACGACAACACTTTCCATAAAAGTCGCAAATGGAGCGGTGCGCCGGAAATTCACACAAACCTAATTCATGCTTGGGCGGTGCATGAGGGATCGAGACTAGAGGGATTGGAAATATATTCAAATAACTTTTCAGGAATGTGTGGAACAAATTCAACCGCATTGGTTTTTCTGGAAGGCTATATTTATTCTCCCGAGATTTATAATAATGTTTTAGTCAAAGAAGTTGATCCTGATGGTGCTTGCGGAAATGGATTGATGAATTTAAAGGGCAGTAATTATGCCGTTGTGGCAAATAATACTTTCATCGGCTTAGATGGGGGATTGTCATTGCAAGTCGGTGGTTGGGGTGGAGGGATGGACATCGGGCATATTATTAAAAATAATCTGATTTACAACACCTCCTTTGTTGTGGAACCTTATGATTATGATGCAGTAGCGCAGTGTGATTATAATGTATATTACGGAGATGGAGTTTTTTCTTACGGTAGTTGGGCGCAATATGATTTTGCTGGTTGGAAAGCAGCTACCGCCAGTCATGGCTACAATTTTGATGCGCACAGCACAGTCAGTCAGCCAACACTGGATGCGAATTATGCGTCGACTGCAACAGATGTGGTTGCTAAGGATCACGGCGTTTCCCTGTCCTCCTATTTCACAGCAGACAATTTAGGTGTCCCTCGTCCGCAAGGCAGTGCCTGGGACATTGGCGCCTATGAATATGTTTCTGGAGAAAGTGATATGACTGCGCCCGGAGCACCGAGCGGACTTATGGTAGATTAAAAAGTGTAAAAATGAAAATGCGAAATGACAATTTAAAACTAAAAATATTTTTGTTGGCAATTATCTTTGGCGGGATTTTTGGATTGGTGGAAAATTCTCAAGCTACGATAATTAATGTGACAAACTGTTCCCAAGCGAATGTTCAGTCTGCTGTTGATGCTGCTGTTGCTGGTGATACGGTCTATCTTAACTGCACATCGGCGACATGGTCGTCTTATGTCTCGGTGACAAAGGGGATAACAATAAAAGGCAATGGAAGCGATGCCACAACCTTGACGGCTAATAATACAACCTTGTTCAGCGTTTCGCTTACAAGTGGGGCGAATTTTAGAATTACCGATCTGGGGTTTGCAGGAACTGTGGGTGGCGGTGGAGGGCTAGAAGAACAACTTATCCGCCTGAGTGGGGATGAAAGCACAATCTGGAATTCTCTTCGAGCGGATCATCTAAAATTTACCAACATTAATGGACACGCTTTCACGATTGATCCATGGTGGCTCATCCCATCTCATCCAAAGGCGTTGTTTGATCATATCACCCTTCTAAGCAATCAATGGTCAAGGCTTCTTAAGATAGCTGGCAATAATTCTACTTGGCAAAGTGCAGATCAGTATGGCACTGATTGGGCTATTTTTATCGAAGACTCGACCTTCACTTGGACAGGTGGTGCTAACGGTGATCTGACAGACACTGAGCATGGCGTCAGGCTGGTTGTGAGGCATAATATTATTAACGGTGGTGATATCCAGATGCATGATACGGGGAGCACTCCTGCTGCGCGCGGTCAAAGAATGACAGAAGTCTACAACAATACAATAAATTGTGTCGGGGGTAATTGTAATAATTTAACAGCTGTTGCTCTGCGGGGCGGGGGTGCGATTGTGTACGACAACACGATTACTGGCGATTTTTGGACTCCGGGTTTCGCCCAAGTTTGGCGCGCAACTGTTGGGTCTGGATTTTTGGGTGCGGCTTGCACAGGAGCAATAGTAAGAGCTTGTAATACTCCTACTTTTATGCATTGCAGCGGTGGAAACCATGCAGTATGCTCAGGCGATGGAGACTGTTATGGAAGTGCAAGTGGATCGTGCATAGTAGCTTGTACGAGTAATTCGGATTGTCCTATCGGTACAGATGGGAGCGCAATTTGCCTTGCTACTGTGGATAATGTAGATGGAAGCAGTGGAGGAAATGGCTATCCTTGTCGGGATCAGACGGGCTGGGGTCAGGAGTATGGAGCTGGAGGAAGGAATCAATATCCCTCCCCAGTCTATTGGTATAATAATGGGACTACGGCAACTTGTGCGACGGGTGGCGCGTGTAATGATTCTGCGACTATCGCAGGGGACAGTGCGTGGTTTGCTCAAGATAGAGATTTTTGTTATCACGATCCGTCGATTGATTGTGGAACGAAAACAAGTTGGAATTATATTCCTTACGCCTATCCACATCCGTTGCAAGGAGAAATTGACATTACTCCGCCAAATATTCCTAGCGGACTTATGGTAAATTAAAAAGTGTAAAAATGCAAAATTACAAATTAAAATTTAAAATTATTTTTCTTGCAATTCTTTTTTGCGGGGTTTTTGGAATGGCAGGAGAGTCTTTCGCGGCGGATGTTTATTTTGCTTCATCGGCAGCAGGCAGTGAGAATGGGACAGACTGTGCCAATGCCTATGACTTGGGTGATTCTTATTATGGTATTAATAATGCTTCCAATTGGATCGCTGGGAATACACTGCACATATGCGGCACCATAACGGAGCCCTATAATACTAACGCGATCACTTCGGCTGGCGATGGCTCATTCGGCGCACCGATCACGGTCAAATTCGAAACGGATGCTGTTTTGACTTCTCCGGCTTGGCCAAATGCCACGGGAGCAATTTATATTTCTCACAACTATGTTAATGTAGATGGCGGTACGAACGGGAAAATCGTCGCGACTCTGGATGGTACCATTGGCCAAGCTTGTCCTGGCGGGACTTGCGCCTACCAATCAGAAGGTACAGGTATTAATGTAGCTGGCTCCCACTGCAGCGTTACTAAAATGGACATCGAAAATCTTCAGATACATATTGCCAATACTGATGACGGAGATTTTTATACGGCGACAGGAATCGTAACGACAGGGGATAATAATACGATTTACAGTAACACGATCAAAAACGCTGAATGCGCGGTTTATATTTCTGGCAGCGGAACAGAGGTGAAAAACAATTACAGCCAATATATCAATCGGCACATCAAAATCGGAGCTTCTAGCAACAGCTCGATCCACGATAATGAAATGAGCGATTGCTATAATTGGGACGAGCCGTCCAATTTCTATCATCACAACGGAATCCACGCCTTCTGTAGCGGCACATCGTCTAATGTCAAAATCTATGACAACTATTTTGACGGTTATTATTCCAAATATCCGTCAGTAGATAGCCACACAACTAGCTTTGGCATATTCTTAAATCCTGATGGCGGAGAGGGGTGTATCATGGACGGGTATAAGATATTCAACAATCTTTTCATCTCGTCTTATGACCCGATAAATTATCCCGCCAATGGGAGGATCGTTACAGGCGCTTGGAATCATGACCTGCTTACTAATCTTTTGGTGGTCAATAATACCATAATTGACAATGGGGTTGGTGGAATAGGAATTAGTCTTACTGATCCCGATGGGACAACAATTGTCAAAAACAATTTGATCAGAAATGATGCCGGCACTTTCATTTCTCTTTATGGATCGGAAATTCCTTGGCCGGACTTGTCTGCTATTGACTATAATTTCTATTGCGGAGACGCTGATAACTGGTCCAATCAAACCGGCGCCATCTATTCCTTTAGTAACTGGAATACGGTCGGCGTCTATCCGGCCGGAGAATGTGGTTTTGACCAGCATGGTAGTCAGCCGACAGTTTCCGCTCTCAACCTTCAAGCGAACGGTACGTTGGGCGTCGGATCAGCTGCCATCAGCGCCGGGTTTAATCTGACTGCATTGTGCTCAGAAACACCGGAGATTTGTTTTGACAAAAACGGCGTCGCTCGTCCATCCTCTGGTCTCTGGGACATTGGTGCCTATGAATATGTTTCTGGAGAAAGTGACACGACGCCGCCTACTGTGCCTTCGGGGCTGGCAGTGGAATAAATTTTAATCCGCCAGCTGGCGGACAAATTCCAAATGAATTTCAAAATCCAAAACCTAAAACTAAAAATATTTTTTCTCACGATAATCTTTTGCGGTATTTTTGGTATGGCGGAGAAATCTTGGGCGGCTTGCGTGGGACCGGCTCAGGAGGCTGTGGTTTCTGCTGTGGTCGCCGCAACTTATGGAGATACAGTGGAAGTTTGTGCGGGAAGCGCAACTTGGACGGCCGGAGTGCAAGGATGCGCTGGTAACACAGCGTTGTGTATGAAAAAGGGAATTAATTTGAAAGGTGGCATAGGCGGAACGACAAGCATAACTCTTGCTGGCGCTGCGCCATATGGAGCGATTCTTTACGAACCTGACACGACTTCAATTTCCAACGACACTCCATTTGAATTTAGTGGGTTTACTGTTGATGCAAATAACATAACTTATTACGAAGGAGTGCTGGATGTCAGTAATTCGGGAACAACTCCGTTGTCGAATATAAAAATCCATGACAATATTTTCAAAAATGAACGCCAGGAAACAATCAACTTGAACGGACCGGTCTATGGCGTGGCATATGCCAACACATTTATCGAATGCGAAACGGTCATTCGGGAAGAGGGACGTAATGAAAAATCTTGGGATCTGGGGCAACGGGAATATGGCACGGGCAATAATTTTTTCTTTGAAGATAATGTGATATCGGCAACTACGGTTCCATCGGCTGGTGCATTTTCAGCTGGACAGGGTGGAAGTATGATTATTCGCTATAACACATATGATTTGGGACAAGTGCTTTTGGATGGAAATCAGTGGCAAGATTTGCATGGATTGCAAAGCATGACAACAGATGATAATGATAGCTTTGTGAATTTGCAGTGTGGCTATGCGCCTTTTAATGTTCCCAATTCTTGTTATCCAGAAAGACGAAGTTGTGAGCAGTGGTCGCAGATAAAAACAGAGTGGTACGGGAATATCCATTCTAATCTTTACAATCCTTATAGCACGCCGCAAGAATGGATGCGTTTGCGGGGTAGTTGGATGCTGATGTTCAATAATGTAGTAACAGGAACGGGGCATATGCCACTTCCTGATATTTATCAATATTCTTGCGATAGTTGCCAGAATGGAACTGGAACTAGATACTCGATGCATGTCCAAAATACTTATGTCTGGAATAATTTGGGCAATGGTACTAATCGCCCGATCTATGTCTCGGAAGACAATTGCGCGCATTATGCAGTCGGTTCACCATATGCTATTACGGAAAATGTGGATTATTGGAATTATAATCCCAATACTTTAGATGGCAATGTGCAAAAGGGGATCAATTGTGGAAGTGCTGTCCCGACAAGTTCTTGTGCAATTGGCGACGGCTATTGGCAGACTTCCTACTCGCCTTGCTCTGAAGTCCCTGAAGAAATGGGTGATATGAAAACATATACACAAGCCGGAAGATTTTATAAATGCACAGCACCGAATACTTGGACGCTCTATTATCAACCATATACCTACCCACATCCACTGAGAGGCGGAGAGGATACTATTTCTCCGACTTCTCCGACAGGACTCATGGTAAATTAAAAAGTGTAAAAATAAAAATGCAAAATGACAAATTAAAATTAAAAATTATTTTTCTTGCAATAATCTTTGGCGGTATTTTTGGGGTGGCTGGGAATTCTTTGGCGGCTTGTGTTGGCCCTGCTCAACCTGCAGTTGTTGCGGCCGTGGCAGCGGCTAGCAAGGGAGACACAATTCAAGTTTGTGCCGGAACAGCTACTTGGTCGACGGAAACAACAGGAGCCGACGGCTATGGCCATTTATTGAATATTACCAAAGGCATAGCGCTGGAAGGCGGAATCGGCGGAACAACTAAAATCATTGCTGCTGGCGCGACTGACCGAGGACAAATTTTATACTATCCCGACCTGGATTCTATTACTTCAGATGCGACCTTTGAGTTTAGTGGATTTACTTTGGATGGCGATTCAACCTATAAAGCTCAAGGCTCATTGCGGATAATAAATTCAAGCAATAGCAACGCAATATCCAATATTAAAATTCATAATAATATATTGCAAAATAGCGGAGTTAACGGAACGATGATAATGGTGGATGGCCCAGTCTACGGTGTAATTTATTTGAATCATTTCATAAATGTTGATTATCTGGTCAGGCCGAGCGGAAATGACAGCATTTCATGGGGAATTGTTCCGAGAGAATACGGAACGGACGTAGGATTATTTGTAGAGGACAATTTAGTCAGTTTGACCACAACCATGGAAGGAGGGCTTTTTGATGACGGGCAAGGTTCGCCTGGTTTGGTGTTTCGGTACAATACTGAAGATTTGACCAATGCCACTCTATCCGGTCTTTGGGTTAATCATGGCTTGCAATCGATGAAATCATCACTCGTCACGACTGGAACGGCTACGGGTGGATCAACAACTACTTTGATTGATACTGCCAAAAATTTTGTTGCGCTGGGAGCAAAAGTCGGTACGTTGGTTTATAACACAACTAAGGGGCAATATGATTTGATCACATCTATTACTACCACGACCAATACCAATGACACTTTGCATTTTAACGCTATGGGTTCAGCCAATGCGTCCGGAGATTCCTACCGGGTGGGCAGGGATTGGGATTGCGGTTATGAGGGACATGATTTGTGTGATCCAACTTATATCAATTGCCAAGAATGGTCCAATATCAAGCTGGAAGTATATGGAAACAAAATAGTCAACGCTCCGGCTTTTTCAAATTGGATAGCACATCGCGGCAGTTGGTTATTGATGTTTTATAACGATAATGATTCATATTACAAACCGACGATTACCTATAATCAATATTCTTGCGATTCCTGCCAGGATCCTGCCGGTCAAAATGACGGATCAAACTATTCTCAACATGTCCAAAATACATATACCTGGATCAATTATTCCGGCGGCAGCCTGATGCCGATGACAAAAGGTTTTGATTTTTGTAGTGATGCTTCAGTCGGTTCGCCGTATACGATCACTCAAAATGTTGATTATTGGAATTATACCAGTAGTTTCGACGGAACATCTGGTGTAGGTTGCGGGACATTGGCGCAAATGAACGCGATCAATCCAGGCAGCGGAACTAATGTAGGAGTTGGTTTTTGGGTCACCAATCAATCTTGTTCCAATGTCTCAACTCTGATTGGGGCCAAAGGCGTCGGTTCAGAAAATAGGAGTGATGATATTTCAGGAACGCTTTATAAATGGAATGGAAATGCCTGGTCTGTTTATTACACGCCATACACCTATCCTCATCCACTCCGAGGCGAAGCCGATACCACTTCGCCAACATCTCCGACCGGACTGGCAGTAGAATAATTTTTAACTAAAAAATGTCAATCAAAAATCTAAAACTAAAAATATTCTTTCTCGCAATCATTTTTTGTGGGGTGTTTGGGGTGGCAAGGAATTCTCTTGCAGACACGCATACTGCCGGCAGTTGCTCCTTGGCGGATGTCACAACGGCTTACAATGCCGCATCAACTGGAGACACAATTGCTTTTCCAGTCAGCGGAGCGTGCACTTGGTCATCAGCGCTTACAGTAGGGAAGGCGGTGACTATTTTGGGTAATGAAACAACGCTCACCGCCGGCGGAACAATGCCGAACGGATTTTTCAACATTACCGGTTTCACTGCGAGCAGTCTGGTGCGCATCACTGATTTTACCTTTCAAATGGTAAACGCGACTCCAGAAGCTGCTATTTTTGTGCATGAAATGCAAGGTGGTATTTCTGGTGGTGAAATTAGAATTGATAATAATATTTTTCACTTTGGCAGCAAGCCAATATTGTTTGATCATCTAAAAGGACTGATTGATCATAACTATTTTTATAATCCGGTAATTGGCGTCGAGTTTAGTTCGGGCAGTCGAACCAATGCTGATGCATCTTGGAGCTCGCTAGCAGCTGGAACATCCGACGCTCTGTATGTTGAGGATAATCATTTTGTTACCAATGCCAGTTACACTCTTGGCTACACGCAAGAGCAAATAGCGACTTTCAATGGCGGAAAACTGGTTGTTCGGCATAATGAGTTTGATGCTGATGATATACCGGATGAAGTAGGCACTTATACACCTTTTATGGCTCATGGCAGTGCTGATGGTGGCTGTGGCGGAGCAGGCTATTGGGAAGCCGGTTCTTGTCAGAGAAGGGGTCAATCAGTTATCGAGTTCTATAATAACGTCGAGCATGGCAAGCGAATTGATTTTATGTTTTTGACTCGGGGCTCTGCCAATCTGATTTTTAATAATTCCATCACGGGAACGGTTCAATATAATCCAAGGATCTATTTTCAAGAGGAGGAATATTACAGCGATAATTGGTCAATCCTGCGAACAGCTTGGCCGGCCGAAGACCAGGTGCATAATTCTTTTATGTGGAACAATACTTATCGGGGAGCTGATTTTAATGATGGAGAGTATGGCTATGTTGAAGCTTCGCCTCATGTTAGTGCCGGACTCTTGCAAGATCGCGATTTTTTCCTCCACGCCCCATGCGCAGCAGGTGACACCACCGATGGATATGGCAATGTCTGCACACATGGCAAAGAAACTTTCACCGGAGCGAATGGCGCATCAGCCAGCTATCCGACTGACGGCAGTGTTTACCCTAACGCAGGCAATATGGTTTTTACTGCGACAGGAGATAATGCATATTTGGGATACGCTCCATATACTTATCCGCATCCATTGCAAGGAGAGGCTGATACTGTTTCGCCAACTGCGCCGAGCGGATTGAGTGTGGAATAGATTGAAAATAGGAGGGTGAGCGAAATTGGCTTGACGGGTTCACATAATTTATGTATAATACTAATGTTGATATGCTTAAATTATCAACATTACTAAAGTTAATAATATTATGCTAGATTTAGGCTTTTTGGGACGGGTAATCAGCGATCAAGCAGAAACGTTTCGTGAAAAAAAACCGGGAACATTGCGTGATGTTGATTTTGAAAAATATCTGAAAACAAAACAAATAACCGTGATCTCGGGAATTCGGCGCGCTGGTAAGTCAACTTTACTCAAGCAATTTTCCTTGCATTATCCGGCCTTCCACTATCTTAATTTCGATGATGAAAGATTAGTAGATTTTACCGTGGCGGATTTTCAAAATCTGATGGTTGCTTTTCAAAAGAGATCAAACACAAAAGTGATCTTGCTCGATGAGATCCAAAATGTGCCGAAATGGGAACGCTTTGTGCGGAGAATTTTCGAAGAAGGTTATAAAATTTTTCTAACCGGATCAAATGCGAAATTGCTTAGTGGCGAATTGGCGACGCACCTCACCGGGCGGTATTTGAAAATAGAACTGTACCCTTTTTCCTTCAAGGAATTCCTGCATTTCCATTCTGTTTCGATTGAACAGGAAGGAACGAAAAAAGAAGTGGAAGTGCTGAAATATTTTGAGCAATATCTGTTCGGTGGTGGATTTCCCGAGTTTGTCAAAACTAAAGATGGTGAAATAACCAAGCAGATATTTGAGGATATTGTTTATCGCGATCTTCTGGCACGCTTTAAGATCCGGGAAACCAAAAATTTCAAATCGCTGGTCAATTATTTGTTCACCAATATCACGAGCGAGATTAGCTATAATTCGCTTAAGAATTTTTTGGGGATAAAGAGCGCCACAACGGTGAAAAATTACATCGAATTTATTGCGGAAAGCTATTTAGCCTTCGAGCTTTTCAAGTATGATTTTTCTTTGAAAAAGCAGTATGTTTCAAACAAGAAAATGTATGCTATTGATAATGGTCTGCGAAATTCCGTGGCATTTTCCTTTTCCGGCGATTCCGGAAAGATGTTGGAAAATCTGATTTTTTTAGAGCTAAAAAGACGAGGGATGGAGGTCTATTATTATAAGGGCAAAAAAGAATGTGATTTTATTGTCAAAAAAGGCCTGAAAATTAGTGAAGCGATTCAGGTGACGCTGAGCTTGGCGGAGCCAAAAACTGCGGACAGGGAGGTGTCCGGTCTCTTGGAGGCAATGGAAAAATTCAAACTCACAAAAGGCATAATTATCACTGAGAGCCTGGAAGGGGAAAGAAAAAGCGGAAAGAAAAAAATCGAAATAATTCCTGCTTGGAAATGGCTCTTGGATTTGAAATAAATCCAAGGAAGTATTTTGTCAACGCTGTTGGGGGTTTATTTTTCTCTAAAAGTGTAGTACTATAATAATGTAGTAAGATGGGTGGAATTAGTTAGAAAATAATTCTTTAGACAGGATTGGTTTAATGTTTCTCAAAAAACTGGAAATCAATGGATTCAAATCTTTCGCATCAAAAACGGTGTTGGATTTTTCGGCGTCTGCAAGCGACGGCGGAGCGCAAGGGATAACCGCGATTGTCGGACCGAACGGTTCGGGGAAATCCAATATTGCTGACGCGATGCGTTGGGTGATTGGGGAGCAATCGATGAAAAATCTGCGCAGTAAAAAATCGGAAGACATCATTTTTGCCGGATCGGGAAAAAAAGCTAAATTGGGCAGTGCGCAAGTCACGCTCTATTTTGACAACAGCGAAAAACGTTTGCCACTCGAATTTGATGAGGTAGCGATTTGTCGCAAAATTTTTCGCAGTGGTGAGAGTGAATATTTGGTCAACAATTCTCGAGTTAGACTGCAAGATATCGTGGATATTTTAGCCAAGGCCGGCGTGGGGAAAGAAAGCCATGCCATTATCAATCAAGGTATGGCGGACTCAGTCTTGAATGCCACCCCGCTTGATCGCCGGTTTGTGATTGAGGAAGCGGCGGGAGTGAAGCAGTATCAGATCAAAAAAGAACGGTCACTGCGGAAACTGGAAACAACCAAGGCGAATTTGGTACGCGTAGGCGAACTGATTGAAGAAATCAAGCCGCACCTCAAGGTTCTCAAACGCCAAGCAGAAAAAGCGGCGCAAAGCGAGATAGTTTCCAAAGATCTGAAAGAAAAGCAGACCAAGCTCTATACTTATCTTTGGAACAAATTTAATGATGACAAGGTCAGGCTCAATGAAGAAAAAGACACATTTGGGGCGAGAATGATGAATATTCAGCGCGAAGCGGATAAGCTAATGGATGAAGTTAATCGGCGTTCCAAGGAGGAAAAGACTAATGAAACTTTGCAGGAATTGGAAAAAATCCAACGGGAAAAAAGAAGTCGCCTGAACGAGTTGGAGCGCGAGTTGATCATTTCTGAGGGACGGATCGAGTTGGAAAAGGAAAAGCAAAAAAGCATCCAAATTATCGAAGAAATCAAGATTCAGAGCCAGCCGGTCGATCTGAGCTATGTCAAAGGCAATTTGGAAGAGATCAGGCGGGATCAAGAAATTTTGGTGCAAAAGTTAAACGTGGCCAAAGATTTGAAAGATATTGAAGTAGTGCGGGAATTGGCGAAGAAGATCCAACAGAAACTGACTGAGTTACGCGGGGATATTGAAAAAGGCAAAAAGGAAACGCCTGCTCCAGTGAAAAAAGTGGAAACAAAACCGGTGGAAGTTGTTGTTTCCGTTGATTCGCAAGCCATCATTGACCTTAAGGCCAAATCAGTGCGAGTACGCGCGGAAATTAAAACGCTCGAAGAAGAATTGCGAAAAATTGTAGGGGAAATTCAAGCGGAAATTACCTTGGATCGTCAAAAACGTCAGCAATTTTTTCAGCTTGAGCGAGAGTTGCGCTTGAAACAAGATGAGGCTAATTCTTTCAAGGATAAGTTTAATGATTTTAAGATTTCATTGGCTAAGATCGAGGTGCGTGAGGAAGATCTACGGGCGCGTATCTTGGAAGAATTGAAAGTGGAAGCGGAACTGCTGGAAAAGAAGCTGGAAATTGTCGACCAATTTTCTTTGGAACGAGAAATTGCCAAGTTGAAATTTCAGATGGAACAGATCGGTGGCATCGATCCATTGGTGGTGACAGAATATGATGAGACGGAAAAACGCTTCCAATTTTTGACGACCGAATCAGCCGATTTGGAAAATGCATTGGTGTCGCTGCGCGAAGTAATCAAAGAAATGGAGAAAAAAGTGAATGAGAAATTTCACGAAACCTTTGATGAAATCAACCGGGAATTTTCCAAATATTTCCGCATCATTTTTGGCGGAGGGGACGCGCATCTGACGAAAGTTAAAATTAAAGCGCGGCGGACAAAAGAAGATCTTTCGGAAGAAGAAGTTGCCCAGCAGGAAGGTGAAGTGGAAGGGGCGCCAGATGCAATCGAGGAAGATGCTGACAACAAAGATGAAATCGGTATTGATATCACCGCTTGTCCGGCCGGCAAAAAAATCGCCAGTCTTGCGATGCTTTCTGGCGGAGAGCGCTCACTGACATCTTTGGCCTTACTATTTGCGATTATTGCCCACAATCCACCACCATTTTCTATCCTGGATGAAGTGGAAGCGGCATTGGACGAGGCGAATTCCAAGCGTTTCGGCCGGATCATCCAAGATCTTTCTGACTCGACACAATTTATAATCATCACACACAACCGCGAAACAATGCGTCAAGCGTCGCTCCTGTATGGCGTGACGATGGGGGAAGACGGAATGTCGAAATTGCTTTCGGTTAAGATTGATCAAGTGGGTAAAGGAGGAAAGATAATTCAATAGCTTCAATATTTTTCTGACTTGCATATTTACCTGAAAAAAGTTCTCGAGAGCACGGTTTCCTAGCATTGGCTATCCCTTGCTGGTCTACCGGACACTTTGGATGCTAAGAAGGATGAACGTGCGAACTTTTTTTAGGCAAATACGCAAGCCTTGTGTTAATAAAAAATCAGTATTCCCCTCAAGATGATGATTTTTTTATATTATGCAAAAAAAAGACACGAAAATATTTTATTTTTTAGTCATCCTAATTCTCACTGCGGGAATTTTTTTGCGTTTTTGGAAGTTGGATGTGCTTCCGCCGGGCATTCAATATGATGAGGCGTATAATGGAATCGATGCGATCCGTGCGATTGAAACCGGGGATTACAAAATATTTTATCCGGAAAATACTGGTCGGGAAGGATTGCACATCAATGTTACTGCCATGTTTATTAAATTGTTCGGTGTGAGCAGTCTTTCGCTGCGCCTGGCCAATGCGATGTGGGGTTCGCTGACACTAATTGGTTTTTATTTTCTTTTGCGCGAACTCAAACTGTCCCGCCTTTCTGTGCTGTTGGGAATTTTTATGCTATCTTTTTCTTTCTGGCATTTGGATTTTTCTCGTACTGCCTTTCGCGCGATCATGGTTCCATTCTGCTTGGTTTGGGCGCTCTTTTTTCTCTTGCGCGGGCTAAATAGAAAGAGCTATTGGCTGTTTATTTCGTCGGGGATTTTCCTTGGTTTGGGTTTCTATTCCTACATCGCTTTTCGCGTGGCGCCACTCATTTTTATCATCTTTGGCTTATTCTATATTTTATTTGAAAAGGGTTGGCTCAAGAAAAATTGGAAAGTAATCTTATTGTTTATTTCTATCAGTATCGCTTGCGCCCTGCCTATTTTTTTCTATTTCTATACGCATTGGGCCGAATTTTTATTCCGAAGCCAGACCGTTTCTGTTTTTCATCCAGGAAAATTGACTGCTACGCAAGCGTTTTTCAAAAGTCTCTGGAGTCATCTGCAAGCTTTTTTTGTACACGGAGACAATAATCCACGCCACAACTATAACGGCCAACCGCTCATTCCCGCCGGTTGGGTGGCCTTTTTCGTGCTGGGTTTTATTATCAGCGTGAAAGAAATCATTGAAAATACGATCCGGAAAATAAAACTTAGAAAAAACACCGAAAAAGGTACGGAATTTAGTCCTTCTGGCTTATTTTATCCCGCCATCCTAGCGCAGGCTATCTTTTGGGTGATGCTTATTCCGGGAGTCCTTAGCATTGAAGGCATTCCTCATTCTTTGCGGATCATCGGGATGATTCCGGGCGTGTTTCTGTTTTGTGTTTTTCCGATGGAATATATTCTGAAGATTTATCGCAAGATGCGCGATTCAAGCGACGTGACTTTACGAGGGAAAAGTACCAATATGACATTAACATTTATGCTTGGGCTTGTCGCGGTGATTATTGTTAGTGGCTTTCTCCAGGTTTACGTCTATTTCGGACCTTGGGCGAATGATCTGCGCACGGCTGGCGGTTTTGAACGGAAACTCTATCTGATGGGACTTTTGATCAAAGATCTGGATGTGCATAAAAATAATTATGTCATTACGGCCTATAATACTTCGATCAAAGCGGGCGGTAAAGACACGAGTCTCAAAACGACAGAATATATCGCTTATCCGAAAATAAAAGAATATATATTTTATCGTCCGTTCGACGGACTGAATCAGATTAACTGTGAGGACGTGCAACTTGTTTTTCAAGAATCCGACCAATGGATCCGCGACCAATATCGAGCGAAATGCCCGAATCTAATAACAGACAAGTATACTTTCAATAAAAACAAGTATATTTTTTATGTAATGTCGGTCAGGGAATGATTATTCGGTAGGGACACAGACGTAGCAATGCTACGTCTCTACTTGATAAATCTTTCGATTGCTGATAAACTGAATTTTAGGTATTTTGCCCGCCTGCAACGCTATGCGTAGCATTGCGGGCAGGGCCAATTTATATGCCGCGTTCGTCTAGCCCGGTCAGGACGCCAGGTTCTCATCCTGGAAATCATGGGTTCGAATCCCATACGCGGTACAATCATTTCAGCGGGCAGGTTATCCTGGAAAGAGGAGTTCCCTGCCTGCCGGTAGGCAGGGACTCTCCTTGGGGCTACCAAGTAAAAAATCCCAATTATTTGGGATTTTTTTGTTTTGCCAAAAAGTGAAAAGCCGAGTAAAATTGAGAGGTAAGTAATAGATTACGTAATAACATGGACAAAACTCGACCAATCACAACGCTATTCATGCTTTCGTCCCTTGATGGAAAAATTTCCACAGGGGATACTGACGCCATGGATACTGACACGGATTACCAAAAAATCAAGGGCGTAAAGGAGGGGAGACAGCAATACTATGATTTAGAGAAAAAGACGGATTTGCATTTTCTAATCACAGGAAAAGTAATGACAAAAAAATGCCCGTCGCTCGATGTGAATAATAGAAAGGATAAACCAAAAAAGCTTTGCGCCAACTGCATTATCGTGGATAATCATAATTTGCAAATGCGTGGCATAAAATATCTTTTAAAAAAATTTAACTCTTTGACGGTAGTAACAGCAGAAAAGTCACATCCAGCAATTAAAATGAAACTGGATGGGTTGAGGGTGCTTCAGTGTCCAAAAAAGATCGATTTCCCTGATTTATTCAGAAAATTAAAAAGTAAGTACGGAATAAAAAAGCTAACTATTCAATCAGGCGGGACGCTCAATGCGGTGCTTTTGAGAAACAATCTGATCGATCGGGTGTCTATTGTTATCGCTCCCTGTCTTATCGGAGGAAAAGAAACAGCAAGTCTAATTGACGGAGAATCGTTGCATACTCAAAAAGAATTAAAACATATAAAAGCGTTGAAACTGAAGGAATGTAATGTTTTGAAAAATTCATTTATTCATTTGGTTTATGATGTGATAAATGACACTAAGATAATTTGAAAATTTAAATTCAAAGCCATGATTATAAAAGAAATAATACAAATAGGTAATCCGATTTTAACCCGTCCATCTAAATTTGTTGCCAAGGTTGATGCGAAAGAAACGCAATGAGTAATAACGAACTTAGTTGATTCGATGCGTTATCATGACTTAATTGGTATAGCAGCTTCGCAAATAGGGGAAAAGCTTAGAATATTTGTTACCGAGGTTCGTAAAACTAAATACCGAAATCTGCCCACCGACAAACTTCGCATATATATCAACCCTGAGATTGTCTGGTCATCTAAAAAGCAAGTCGTGATTTATGAGGGCTGTGGTAGCGTTGCCTATGCTAAGCTTTTCGCTCCCATCCGCCGTCCAGAAAAAATAATTATCGAGGCTAGTGATGAAAATGGCAACAAATTTAGACTTGATGCGGGTGGCATGCTTGGTCGTGTAATCCAGCACGAGTATGATCATTTGGATGGCATTGAATTTACTGAAAAAATCACAGATATGAGAAAGATTATGAGTTCAGAGGAATATAAAAAGATGGTGGATTTTAAAACATAAAAATTGTCAGACACATCGCACACGGAATATGCGATTCCGCTCCGCTACATCTAAATGCTTTGCACTTCGGATGATGCTAAAACATTAAATGAAATTTTAAATTTTGATTCACGTTTGATATCAGATCTAAATATTTTTATAAAAAATATGGACATAAAAGTATTTCAACATGAAATTTTAGATGTGTTTTCTAGGATGGATAAAGTACCAAATCGCCGGCCTCATACAAAACAAAGTGCGGTTATTCATCTTGTGGAAGAAATAGGAGAAGTTGCTCGACAAGTTACAAATGAATATCATTGGCCTGAAAAATTTGATAAAGAAAATTTCGGTTCAGAACTTGCTGACGTTTTGATGTTTATAGTGTTGTTGGCGAAACTTTACGATGTGGATATTTCAAAAGAGATGGAGACTAGCATTCAGCGAGTAAAAGATAAAGTGGCTAAAGTTTCAAATATCGCTTAATATGGTGTATCTGATTCTGTTGCGCCTAATCGCACCTTAGATAATGTTGAAATGTTAGGAGAAATAAGTCTATAAGGCAATCAATATGGTTTGTGATATAATTCAGTTAAACGAAATTTTGTTCAAAAATATTTTTATTTAAATAGCCCTTTTAAAATTTTAAAAAAGAGGCCCAAGGAATTATTCCATTGGGCCACAAAGATTTGTGTCGAGATGTTTCATTCAACTACTTCCAATTTTCTCCATCTCTTTTTTGTAAATGGTTCAATCGCTATCAGCAAAAACGTAAACCAGATAGGTGAAGAGCTAACAACGACAAACGGAATTGGGAACTCTGTCAATTTTGCAAAGAACCAATTAAGGCTGTTTGCCACGATAAAACCCAAAAACACGACCGCAAAAGGTAATAATACCCAGGAAAGAAAAAGCGCGAGCCACACTTCGGCAATGTAAGCCATTGTGTCAGTATTGTTGGGTTCCGGACTGGAAACGAACGATTTGTGCTGCACTAACTTATAGTGCCAACATCCTTTCTTTACACGCATTTTTGCCTCCTTGATTTTTGATTATTCTTGGCGTTACTCTCATGTTTATGATTTTGCATCTTATCATACCCATAGAAAAAGTCAACTAATGCTGGCGAAATAATTTTTAAAGGGCTTTTTTAATGCTAGAAAAAGCTTAGCTGAAGGAGAAGAAATAAAATTATGAAATGGAAATTGCCGCCAAAAATAAAAATATATGAAGCGCTAGGAAGTCTTGGGGACGGAAGAATTGAAATATCAGGAAACACAGGAAAGGTTTATTCTTCCAGTGGCCAGAAGTTTTATGCTGTAGTTTTTGACCCAGAACAGAAATCCATCATGGCTAATGATAATGGATCTTATTGGCAAGGATACCTCGGCTATCCATCAATTGCTTTTTTGATGAAAACTGGGATAATTAAGTTTAACTCTGTTTATTCTGAAGCATTGAAAGGGATTGCTTGGAAAGACATAAACACGGAGTTTGAGAATGATTTCGGAAAGACTGCTGATTATGTCCATGAGATGTTAAAAGAGCGAGGAATTGCATCGAGCGATTTTTTAGAGGAAGTCGATTCAATTTATGGTCAAATTGAAAAACTCGATTTAGCATTATTAGGAAGCAAAACGAAACCGCCACAAGGATACTAATTTTAAAAATAAAGAAGTTTATAAGTGGATAAATTTTATTTGAGATTTGCGGAACTTATTGATTGGGGACAAAAATAATATGAGCAATGAAATTGCAAATGCATTGATTCTGGGTTTAATTGGCGGGGTAATACCGGGTCCAGTTCTGACTGCTACCTTTACGGAAATTTTACAGTCTGGTTTTTTGAAAAGCCTGCGGATTGTTTTTTGGGCTATGTTTACAGAAACTGTAGTGGCATTGCTAAGTTTACTGATTCTTTCATCAATGGGGTTTTCAGAAGCTGTTTTCAGTGGAATATCATTTGTCGGAGCAGGTATCCTTATTTGGATTGCTACTTCAATATGGAAAGTTAAAAGAATCGACAGCGATAAAAAAGTCCATTTTAGTTTAGGAAAAATATCCGCTATGATTATGGCTAATGGTGTGTTGTGGACTTTCTGGATAACGGTTTGTGTGCCAAGGGCGATATCACTAAGCGAAAAAATACATCTTGGTCAATTTCTATTTCTAATACTTGTCGAGATTGGTTGGCTGGTGTCTACTGTGACTGTAGCAATTATATTTTCTCGTTTCAGAACGATACTTTCAAATCCCAAAGTAGTGCCAATTATATTTAAAATATTTGCCCTGACCTTTCTATATTTTGCCATTGATATGATATATAAAAGTATTAAATATTTTTCATCATAATAAAGTAAGACAAATTTATGGCAACTGTACACAAAAAAGTTTGGAAAGAATATTTTGATAAATTGGCTTCAGGCAAGAAAAGGTTTGAACTTCGGCTGGCTGATTTTGAGATCAAGGAAGGTGATACGCTGGCTTTAGAGGAATGGGATAATGATAAAAAAGAATATACTGGCAGAAAACTGGAAACCACAGCTAGTTATGTTGCCAAAATTAAAGACTTTCCATTCTGGTCGAAAGAGGATATCGATAAATATGGGTTTCAGATAATTCAGTTTGATGTAAAAAATAAGTCATAAAATTTATGATTAATTCAGTGCTTATAATATTTATCCAATAGAGAATTTGTAAATTAATTTTCAAAATTATGTTCAAAAATAAAGTTGTTATAGTAACTGGTGCATCAAGTGGCATTGGAGCCGAAATTGCTTTGATGTTTGCTAGCGAAGGCGCAAATCTAGTTATTACCTATAAGGAAAATAAGACAGGAGCGGAGGAAGTTGCTTCTAAAATAATAAAAGTAGGGGGTGGGGCTATTATTGCCCAAGCTGACCTAATCAATGAACTGGACGCCAAAAATGTTATTAAAAAGGCTAGATCGGAATATGGCAAGATTGATGTTTTAGTGAATAATGCTGGCGGGTATATTGATGGTGATGAGTGGAACGGAACTTCTGATATATGGACAAGAAGCTTGCAGCAAAATCTTGTGTCAGTAATGAATGTGTCAAAATATGCTATTGAAATTTTCCAGGAGCAAAAGTCAGGGGTTATGGTTAATATTTCCTCACGACATTCCATGCAGGGTCAATTTGGTTCGTTGGCATATGCAGCAGCAAAGGCAGGGGTTGTGAATATTACTCAGGCTTATGCAAAATTACTCGCGCCATTTGGAAGGGCTAACGCGGTTTCTCCGGGCGCAGTTAATGCTGGTTACTGGCTTACGGCACCGAAAGAAGAACTTGAAAGTACGCTTGAGAACATGCCACTTAAAAAACTTATTGAGACAAAAGATGTTGCAGAAATAGTTTTGTTTTTGGCGTCTGATAAAGCTAAAAATGTTACAGGGCAGAATATTCTCGTTGATGGTGGTGGTGCTTTGAAATAATCTTATTTACAAATTACTTAATAAATGTAAAATTGGTCAACCTACAAAAATCCATGGCACTCACAATCTTATTTTTCTTAATTTATATTGTTGTCGTTGTGATTATTGGAATTGTATCATCACGAAAAGAAACCGAGGAAGATTTTATGATTGCCAATCGCAAAGTTTCGGGTGTGCAGGTTGCCGCAACCATGAGCGCAGGCTTTTTTGATGGAGCAGTACTTTCTATCTATTTGGCCTACATTTACCAATACGGGATGTCTGCGGCATGGATGTTTGTCGGATTGGCAATCGGGTTTATTTTACTTCGCAAGCGTTACGCACTTATCATTAAACGCAAGGCTGACGAAGTACAGGCATACACAATGCCGGAATATTTTTTCAAAATATTTGGTAAGCATAACGGACTAATGTTTTCTTTTTTATTGGTGTTTCAATATTTTCTGTTGATGATAGTCAACTTTATTATCGCCGGGAAAGTATTGTCTATTATTTTCCCTTTGCCATATTACTTTTCTGTAATTATCGGCGGTGTAGTTATTCTTTCTTATTTGCTATTAGCAGGATTCAAGGCGGTAATTAAAACTGATTTTTTCCAGTTGGTGATAATGTTTGTAATGAGTTTGACTGTGGCTATCTTTCTATTTGGCAAAACTTCAATCCCCGTGTCGGAATTTAATCCAATCACGCTTGGATTTGGCAACTTAATTGGTTTTCTATTGTTAGGCAGTATAGGAATTTTAGTCGCGCCTGATTTGTGGCAACGTATTTTTGCGACCAAAGACGAAGCGAATCTCAAACGTGGCCTTGGATATTCAGCAATAATTTTACCACTTTTGGCCATCATCATAAGTATTGTTGGTTTAGCGACAAAACAATTTTTTCCTAATATTTTACCAGAAGATGCGTTAATCACTGGCTTCTCAAAATTATTGCCGTTTGGCTTAAAGGAATTTGGCATGGTACTGCTATATGCCGTCGCACTTTCATCATCAGATACTATTACTTTCATGATTTCCTCTATCTTCACACGCGACTTAAAAAATTACACAAAAAAATACAGCGAAGAATCCATGAAAAAATTGACAAGATTTTTTATGTTGTTATTTGTCGTTGTGACAGTAATCATTGCAATAGCCTACCAAAATATTATCGCTCTTGGATTATCAATGGGTAGTTTGTCTTTGGCATTATTTCCAGCTATCCTAGGATCATTTTATTGGAAACTCAACGAACGAGCAGTATTTTGGAGTTTGGTTTTATCTTTTGTAAGTGTAATAATCATTTTTATTGCCGACAAAGTCACTCCAGAAAATGCAGTGATTTCTCTGCCAGTCGCGCTAATAGCGCTGGTTGTTTTACAAAAAATATTTAATCGAAAGAAATTGACAGTCGTACCAAACCAATTTGAAAAAGGCTCGGTATAGACAATTGCTTGGTTTCATGCAATTATCAACGTACAGATAAAGCTCTTTGAAAAATTGAAAAAGAACTAGAATATTGACGCCTATTTCTTACTGTCAAAAACGTTGCAAAGCAACTTTCGAGTCAACAAGAATGTTTTTCGGAAAGGGAGGGATATCATATGCGAAATGATCTATATGAAAGGCTAAGGGAAGGGAAATTGTTGGTGAAAATACCAATGCATGAAATTGAAGAGGAGATATTAGGAATCCGGGCGGATGATTTCGAAGAGCAGGCAGGGAGGAATAAACTTATAACAGACAGTCTTCTCAATGCCAATTTGGATAACCCTTTTGTTTTTTGGAAGATAGGCACAACAACAAAAGATCTGGTGCTGAAAGTTATTTTCTTAATCGCCACGTTACTTTCCGTGATCGGTTGGCTGCACATGATTGCTATAAAATCATTCATGGGATCTCAATATGGTTTTCTGTTTTCCGTGTTGTCGCTTTTTACCGTGTGGTTTATCCAGAAAAACGAAATCACACCAGGAGAGGCGATTGATCGTTATGATCGAGCTAGGAAAGAGTCTCGCAATGAAAAATCATTTCTTGAAGCGACAATTCAGAGATACAATTTGGCAAACTAAAATGACTATTGAAAAGGAGGTAGAAGAATGGTGCAATATGACATCGTAACAAGGATAGCAAGTATTATAGGCACCGACGAAGTTGTCCATGTCGGCGCTGTACTTTGCTTAATACTCACGGCGATTATCGCTCTTGCCATGTTATGGGGCATTGTACGCGGGATCTATGTCAGCATTTTGCCTTTTTTAAAAGAAAAAAGGTTGATAAAAGTACGCCAGAAGTGCTACAGATCATAGAGGGGGAAATATGGAAAAATTTACGCTGTTTTTGCAAGAAATTGCTGCTCCTGTATTATGGCCAACATTGATTTACATGGTGGTACTGGTTCTTGTTTTAGTGTAAATTTATTTTTTCCGTCCCGATGAATGGAAAAAGCATTTCTGAAAATTCACTACTTAATATTGCGAATAGGAGGTTAAAATGAATAATTCCGATATTGTTGTAAGAATTGCAAGTATTGTTGGTTCGGATTACGTTATGCATATTGTTTTTATGCTTTGGCGTGTATCGGTTGTGTTAATCATTCTTTGTTGTGCATGGCGCACCATGCGTGAGATCTATATTCATGGGATCCTGCCTTTTATAAAAAGGTGAACAAAATTGCGCCAAAGTGCTATGAATAATAAAAGGGGACAGCGCATCCCCTTTTTTTAATTGATATAGACTGGAACTGATTGCAAAAAAGAAGATAGTATGTAGTTTTTGTTTTGCCAAAAAAGAGAATTTCAAGTAAGATTAAGAGGTAAGTAAGGGATTACGTAATTAATTACGTAATAAAAACATAAATTTTCAAAAAACAATGGATCGATCAAATCTGATTTTTCTCGATACGGAAACGACCGGAATCGGGCCGGAAGACCGCTTGTGCCAGGTAGCGTATAAGTTTCAAGGAGTGGAAAAAGAAGCACTATTCAAGCCGCCGGTTCCGATTGGAATCGATGCGATGGCCGTGGCGCATATCACTAATAAGATGGTGGCAGATAAAGAGGTTTTTGCGGGCTCCGAAATGCATCGGGCGCTCGAGGAAATTTTTTCTGCCGGACATATCTTGGTGGCGCATAATGCCGGGTTTGATGCGGAAATGCTCAAAAGGGAAAACCTGCAGCCAAACAGCCTGATTGATACATTTAAGTTGGCGCAGTATCTTGATGTAAATGGGGAAATTCCCAAATATGCCTTGCAGTATTTGCGCTATTATTTCGAGCTGGAGGTCTTGGACGCGCCGGCGCATGACGCGCTTGGAGATATCCGTGTCTTAGAAAAGCTGTTTGATTATTATTTCGCCAAA